>Ga0209187_1000164_pt1 | contig 143564 bp, 136 predicted proteins | sample BantaG_FD_187430 | JGI IMG/M metagenome (GOLD analysis project Ga0209187, IMG submission 187430) | Marine algal microbial communities from Bantry Bay, Ireland - BantryBay_4 metaG (SPAdes) (version 2) | ecosystem: Host-associated > Algae > Red algae > Unclassified | place: Bantry Bay, Ireland...
AAGTTCACCAATGCCGACCTACGCGCAATCGAGACCCGCATCAACACCATGCCTCGACGCATCCACAACTGGGACAGCGCCCAAACCATCTACGATCAAAATGTCGCGATGACCAGTTGAACTCGCCAGAGGTAGTATCGAACACATGTTCGTATCAGATCTGGCGGCCTTGACCGCTGACCCCCGGGCCGCTTCGGCCCCGCGCTGCCGGGCCGTGCTCAAAGCGGCCGCTCGCGTCCGGACCTGGATTGCCGAGCGAGAAGTCGAATGGCTGGCCGCATTGGCGGTTGCCGAAGGCCGCACCGAGCCTCAGGGCGCCTTCTCGCGGGCCGTGGACACCGCGTGGGACGCCGAAGAAGTAAGCGCCACCGCAGCGGTAATCGAAGCCGCCTAACGCCGCCACCGGCGCCTCTACGGCTCGGTAATCACTGTCGGTGGGTAGCTGTGCGCGTCCAGCAGGACACGGTCACCAAGCGGTGAATTGAGCTCCACCGAAATCGGATGCAATGGGTTGTCCGGGCATTCAGCACCTCCCCGCACCGACTCGACCAGGACGGTCAACTCCACCGTGGTCGCAGTCTCGTTCACAACCGGGATGACGGCTCGACCTTCGGGCCCCTGCCCGCTGGCGCACGCCAGCTCACTGACAAACAGCCCCAGTGAGCGTGCGGTCGGGTCGGGCAACCGAGCCGGGTCCAGGTGCACCTGCGCCGGTCCATGGCCGGGCGCCTCGACCCGCATGCTGCAGCCACCCCACGAGCGAGGCGTCCAGTCACCGTCGCGACGCTCAAAGCTGGCGCTGGCCAGTCCGCCCGCCTGATTTTGTCCGAACAGAACGAGCTCGGTGTCGCTCTCGAACGCAACGGACCAGTCGTAGCCGGGAGCCGGCGTGTCCGCTGACGCCTCGGGGTCGGGCGTCGGGACGATGAACCCTTCGCCGGTCTGCGCAACGGCCTCGAGCGCCGACCACGCTTCGCCCTCAACCGGTGGGAACTCATCAAGGTTGGGCGGCACGGCACTGAACACGACGTCAGAACACCTGGCCGTCAGCTCCGACGCGGGGGCAACCGGGGTCGACTCCACGGTGGCCACGTCATAATCGGCCAGCGAGCCGGTCAGGACATTGATTGGGGCCAGCACCTCGATGTTCACGCCACCATGACCGACCGAAACCTGTTTGATCTCCGCACGACGTCCGGCGTCGACGCGTTCCACCTCGATGGTCACCGAGCTGGACCGAGGATTGACGCTCCCTCCAACGACGCCGTCGTCCCACGCCCCAGCGACCGCCAGTGCATCTTTTAGTGCGGCGCTCAGCTGGGAGTAGCTGTAGGAGACCTCGACGACACAAACGTCACCTGCGGCACCGGTCTCAGCCAGGAAGGCGCTGGCCGCGCCAAGGTCTCCGGCGACCGCCAGGTGCACGGTCCCATCATCGGCATCCCAGAGTTCGGCGAAGCCTTCAAGCCGAGGCTCCGGTCCATAGAACGCGTCTTCGGTTGCCGCCATCCACTCATCGGGCGGTGGTCCAGCAATGCCGTCAGCCGCACATTGGTTGTCGTAGAACCCGGCAGCCACCACCGGCGGCGGGACCATCTGCCGATCAATGATGAGCTCGCCGTTCAGAACGCGACCTTCAACCTCCGCCCGCCCTTGCGCATCCGGCACCACGTCACCGCGTAAGGCCAGACACGGCGCCCCATCGGCCGGGCACATCCGATCCCCGGATGACGAAATCGTGCCTGCAACTCGAACGATGAGCTGCGCGTCCCCGTTGCCGGCGCTGACAGCTCCGCTCCCGCACGCCGCGAACACGGCGCACAAAGTCACCATGACGCAGAATGTACGTCTCGGGTGGCCAGCACCCGAAATCATGTCAGCTTTTGCCTTCCATAAGGACACCCGGTCCCATGGTGGAGCTGAGGGTCATCTTCCGGAAGTACCGGCCTTTGGCCGATGCGGGCTTGGCCCGCTCAAGCTCTTCAACAACGGCATTGAGATTGGCCACCAGGGCGGGAGCGTCGAAGCTGGCCTTACCAATCGGCACGTGAACGTTGGCGTTGCGGTCGGCCCGGTACTCGACCTTGCCGCCTTTGAAGTCCGCAACGGCTTTGGCGACGTCAGTGGTCACCGTGCCGGTCTTGGGGTTGGGCATGAGGCCGCGAGGGCCAAGGGACCGGCCGAGCTTGCCGACGGTGGGCATCATGTCCGGGGTGGCGATGGCGACGTCGAAGTCCAGCATGCCGCCTTCAACTTCGGCGGCCAAATCGTCGCTACCAACGAACTCTGCACCTGCTTCGCGGGCCGCCGCGGCGGCTTCGCCCTGGGCGAAGACGGCGATACGAACGTCCTTACCGGAACCGGACGGAAGGCTGACGGTGCCGCGCACCATCTCATCGGTCTTGCGGGGGTCGATGCCCAGACGGGTCACCAGCTCGACGGTCTCATCGAACTTGGCGGTGGCCAGGCTCTTCACCAGGTCAATCGCCTCTTCGAAACTGTGCGCCCGTTCGCGGTCGTACCGCTTTGACGCATTCTCGTAACGCTTACCTTTACCCATGTGCTTCGCTCCTTCAAGCTCCCTCATTGTGATGCCGCCCGCCGCAGAGACGGGTTCTGTCGAGCGCGAGGTCGTCGCTCAAATCCGGCAGAGTTTTTGTGAGCTAGACGACCTTGATGCCCATGCTGCGAGCGGTACCCGCAACCTGGAGCTTGGCCTGATCGATGTCGTCGGTGTTGAGGTCCGGCATCTTGATCTGGGCAATCTCCGCGCACTGAGCGTCGGTGATGGTGCCCGCTTCTTCTCGACCCGGCTCTGCAGCGGCCTTGTCGAGACCGGCCGCCTGGCGGATCAGGAACGATGCCGGAGGCGTCTTGGTGACGAAGCTGAATGAGCGGTCATCAAAGACGGTGATCTCAACCGGAATGATCTGGCCGCGCTTGTCTTCGGTCTGGGCGTTGTACGCCTTGCAGAAGTCCATGATCGCAACGCCGTGCGGACCAAGGGCGGTACCAACCGGTGGCGCAGGAGATGCCTGCCCGGCGGGAATCTGAATCTTTACGAGTGCTGCAACTTGCTTCTTGGCCATGACGAGATGATCCTGTGCTTCCGATGGCGTGGAGCGCCGAGATGGGCGCTTCAACGAACTACAAAACGCTATCGCCGTGCGGCCCCATCCCCGACTATTTGATCAACAAAACCTCATATAGGCTCACGTGGTGAAGTCGCTCGTGACCGGAAGCACCGGCTTCATTGGAACGCACCTGGTCCCCCATCTCCAATCGATGGGTGACGAAGTTGTGGGCTGGGGGCATCAGACCGGCCCCGAGATCACCGATCAAACCGCCATGGCGGCCGCCCTCGACGGACTCGAACTCGACGCGGTCTTCCATCTTGCGGGCCAAAGCAACGTGCACCAATCCTGGGAACATCCCGGTCCAACCTTTGCCACCAATGCGGTCGGAACCCTGGCCCTCCTGGCGGCGTTGCGGTCCACCAATCCCACGGCGCGGGTTCTGCTGATGTCGAGTGCCGAGGTGTACGGAAAGGTGGCCAGCACCGAGTTGCCGATCACCGAAGATCACAAGCTCACCCCCGCCTCGCCATATGGTGCAAGCAAAGCCGCGGCCGAACATTTGGCGGTGCAGGCCTGGCACGGATGTGGCCAGGAGGTCATCACCGGTCGGGCCTTCAACCACATTGGCCCCGGTCAGGCCCCCAGCTTCGTTACCAGTGCAATAGCGGAACGGATCGCTCGCAATGAACACGACGGCCACACTGAAGTTCCGGTGGGAAACCTCACCGCCACACGCGATTTCATTGATGTGCGCGATGCGGTGGTCGCCCATCGGCAGCTGATGCTGAGGGGACAGCCGGGAGAGGCGTACAACATCTGTCGGGGGGAAGAGGTGGCCGTCGCAACGCTGGCTGACCTCATGCTCCGCGCCAGCACGACCGCCCAAACCTTCGTTACCGACCCCGACCGACTTCGGCCATCAGATGTTCCGCGCCACTTCGGGTCCCCGGTCAAGATTCGGCAAGCCACTGGCTGGACTGCCTCCACCCCATTTGAAGATTCGGTACAGGACGTACTGAACGACTGGCGGTCAAAGATCGCCGAGGAGAAGAGGCCCCAAACGTGAGCCCAAAGAATGCACTCGTCACCGGTATCACCGGCCAGGACGGGTCGTACCTGGCCGAGCTGTTGCTGGAGAAGGGATACAACGTCTTTGGGATGGCCCGCCGCAGCAGCACCCTCAACTTCCAACGACTGGCCGCCATCCAGGATCACATGGAGATCGTGCCCGGTGACCTGCTCGACCAGGCTTCGCTGATCGAGGTTCTTCAGCGAACCGAACCCGACGAGATATACAACCTGGCCGCGCAGTCCTTTGTGCAAACCAGCTTCTCCCAACCGGTCCTGACCGGCGAGACAACGGCCCTCGGTGTGACCCGATTGCTTGATGCCATGCGAACCGTCAACACCGACATTCGCTTCTACCAGGCGTCAAGCAGCGAGATGTTTGGCAAAGTCAAAGAAGTCCCGCAGAACGAAGAGACCCCGTTCCACCCGCGCAGCCCCTACGGCGTCGCCAAGGTCTACGGCCACTGGATCACCTTGAACTACCGCGAGTCCTACGACCTGCACGCATCAAGCGGCATCCTGTTCAATCATGAGAGCCCACGACGCGGCCTGGAATTCGTGACCCGAAAGATCACCCACGCGGTGGCCCGCATCAAAGCGGGCCAACAGAAAGAGCTTCAGCTTGGCAACATCGACGCCAAACGCGACTGGGGCTACGCCGGTGACTACGTGGACGCCATGTGGCGAATGCTGCAGCAGGACACGCCGGACGACTTTGTCATCTGCACCGGCGAAACCCACTCAGTGCGGGAGTTCTGCGAGCTGGCTTTCAACCATGTGGGCCTCCACTACGAGGACTACGTGGTTATCGACTCGAGATTCTTCCGGCCGGCCGAAGTTGACCTGCTGGTCGGAGACCGATCCAAAGCAGAACACAAGCTCGGCTGGGCGCCGCAGACCACCTTCGCGCAGCTTGTGGAAATGATGGTCGAATCCGATCTCAAGCTGATTGCGTCGCAGGCATACGGCTCTTGACACAGCCGGAGCTCTGGACGTAGCCGGAGTTCTCGAGGCAGCTGACTACAGCTTGGCGACCTGAGCAAACTCGAGTTCCACCGGCGTTTCCCGGCCGAAGATGTTTACGAGCACCTTGACTTTGAGCTGGTCCTCGTTGATCTCGATGACCTCGCCCGAGAAGTCCGCAAACGGACCTTCCTTGACTCGCACGGTTTCGCCGGCTTCGTAAAGGAAACGCGGTCGCGTTTTCTTTTGGGCCGCTTCGCCTTCGGGCTTTACCTGCAGGAAGCTCTCGACTTCCTTGCGCGGCAGCGGTGACGGCTTGTTGCCAGCTCCCACAAACCCGGTTACGCCCGGCGTGTTGCGCACCACGTACCAGGAGTCGTCGTCAAGGCGGCAACGCACCAGCAGATAGCCGGGGAACATCTTCTTCTGAACAACGACCTTCTTGCCCTGCTTGAACTCGACGACGTCTTCCATAGGAATGACGACCTCGTAAATACGGGTGGCCATGTCCATCGACGCAATACGGGCTTCGATGTTCTGCTTGACCTTCTTCTCGTAGCCCGACTGGGTGTGGACCACGTACCACTTGCCGGGCCGGTCGTACGGGCTCTTGACCTTTGGCGGCGCAGGAACGTCCTCTGCGAGCAGAGCGTCTTCGTCGATGATCTCGTACTGCAGCTCACCGGCTTTGAGTTCTGGTTCTGGCTCCGGTTCTTCGGCGGGCGCCGGTTCAGCGGAACGAGGACCGGTGGGGAGGACGTCCTCCGCCGCGACGGGCGCGTCGGGCTCGGGCTCAGGTTCTTCGGCCGCAATGGGACCCGACGGAAGGAGATCTTCGGGTGCCGGTTCGGCGGGAGCTTCCTCCGCCGAAGCCTCTGCGGTCGGGACATCATCCGCGGCGGCACGGATGTCGGTTACTTCGTCGGTCGTTGCATCAACCGAAGCGACGTCGGTCTCTACGCCCTGGGCGGTCTGTTCGTCGTTCATCGGCGATCAAACAGGGCCAGGATGGCTTCGCCAAACCCAAAGTCAAGGGCTGCGATCATCAAGGTCAGCACGATCACCAGCACGCCAACAATGATCGAATAGTTGATCACTTCTTCCCGGCTGGGCCAGGCCACCTTGCGAAGCTCGCTTCGGACCTCTTTGACATAGTCGCCCGGGGAGGTGCGCTCGACGGTCCTTGCGGTGCCGCCGCCGCCACGATTGGCCGAGGACCGTTCACGACGTTCCCGAACGGGCTCGCCCTGATCGTCAAGAAGGCCCTGCTTCTTGGCGATGCGTCGTTGTTGTCTGTTGAGTTCCATGGACCGGTCCTGAAGAAGGCCGCGCGAGCGACACTTTCGGTTTCGTATGGTGATCTGGTTTGCAGGGGAGGTGGGGCTCGAACCCACAACCTCCGGTTTTGGAGACCGGTGCTCTAGCCAATTGAGCCACTCCCCTCCGGCTGACGCCTTTGGAGGGCCGAGACTATCGGACCGTGCAGGTGTGCAAAGTGCGGTAGTTACGGCTTCGCCCAACCGGAGTCGAGCATGCGGCAAGGCTAACCAACTGTGCCAGCAAAATGACGTCGGGCTGGCGGCCAGGCATCACGACGCATCACTGCAGAGTTGTCCGTGCGCCAGGAACATCCCACGCGGCGCAATCAATCAGGATCGGTGACGCCGCTCAAAGGCAAGGATGGCAACACCCAGCATCGCCAGGATTGCGGCGACTGCGAGCAGCTTCTGGCTGACATTGCCAATGCCGGTAAAGGCAAGCTGAGCTGGCGCATTCCGGGTGGAAAGCGACGGTGCTTGAGCGGCACTCGAAGGTGCCGGAGTGGAGACCAACGGTGCTTGAGTGGAACTCGAAGGTGCCGGAGTGGAGACCAATGGTGCTTGAGTGGAGAGCGACGGCACCTGGGTCGGGATTAAGGGCGCCTTGAAGATGACGAACGGCCAGTTCACAGAATCGACGGTCCCACTGCTGACTTGGATGGTGGTCGTGAATGCTGCTCTCGCCACGTAGCCGAAGGCCTCACCAGGCACCGTGACCGTGTAGGTGCCCGAGCTGAGCCCGACGAAGTCGTAGACGCCTTGGGCATCGGTTGTGGCGTTGGCTACGAGCTGGCCTGTCGAGTCTCTCAGTTCTACTCGAGTCCCGGCGAGACCCGGTTCGGTCGGATCTTGAACGCCATCGTTGTCGGTATCCACGAAGACGGTGTTCAACACATTGACAGCTGTCGAAGGAACCGACGTAGCCGTAGCCGGCACCTCAGTCGCAGGGACCGGAGTAGCAGTTGACGGCACTGAAGTCGCCGTCGAAGGGACCTCAGTCGCAGGAACCGGAATAGCAGTTGACGGCACTGGACTCGCCGTTGGCGGCACTGGACTCGCCGTTGGCGGAACCCGAGTCACAGTCGGCGGCACCGGAATCGCAGTCGGCGGCACCGGAGTCGAAGTCGGCGGAAGCGGAGTAGCAGTTGGCGGCACTGGACTCGGAGTCGAAGGGACCTCAGTCGCAGGAACCGGAATAGCAGTTGGCGGCACTGGAGTTTCAGTCGGCGGGACCTCCGTCGCAGGAACCGGGGTAGCAGTTGGCGGAACCGGAGTCGCCGTCGCCGTTGGCGGCACTGGACTCGCGGTCGGCGGAACCTCAGTCGCAGGGACCGTAGTCGCAGTTGGAGGAACGGGAGTTGAAGTTGGCGCCGGAACAGCGGTAGCCGGTGACGGAACAGCAGTCGCAGTGGGCGGAACAGCAGTCGCAGTCGGCGGCACTGGACTCGCAGTCGGCGGGACCTCAGTCGCAGGGACCATAGTCGCAGTTGGCGGAACCTCAGTCGCCGCCGGCGGCACTGGAGTCTCCGTTGGCGGAACAGCAGTCGCAGTCGCCGTTGGGGGCACCTCAGTAGCCGTCGCAGTTGGCGGAACCTCAGTCACCGTCGGCGGCACTGGAGTCTCCGTTGGCGGAACCTCAGTAGCCGTGGCGGTCGGCGGCACTGGAGTCTCCGTTGGCGGAACCTCAGTAGCCGTGGCGGTCGGCGGCACTGGAGTCTCCGTCGCAGTCGGCGGCACCGGAGTAGCCGTGGCAGTCGGCGGAGCCTCCGTCGCCGTTGGCGGCACAGCAGTGGCAGTCGGCGGAACCTCCGTCGCCGTTGGCGGCACAGCAGTCGCAGTCGGCGGAACCGGAGTCTCGGTCGGCGGAACCGGAGTAGCAGTTGGGATCGGGAGGCTGGTGATTGCCGACGCCGCCAACTGCTGACGCGGAATTGTCAACCTGATCAGACCTCGGGAGCAGAATCTCTCACCGGTGCGCGGGTTGAAGAGAACATTCGTCGCTCCTTCGAGCGATCCAAGGTTGTTGGTTTCGGCCACTGTGCCCGCTCCCCAGTCCCACCCCGTCGGGATCGTCCAGTCGATATTCGCTATCGGTCCACTGGCGTCAAAGGTTGGAGCGAGTACCCCCGAGTCGTACGAAATCGACGTCTGTCGAAACTGCAGACTCAAGTAGGGAACGACATCGCCCTCCCACGTGTACTGGCCAAGTTCCAAACATTCGAGGATTTTCGGATAGGCGGCAAGGTCCCACCCGAACGTCACGACGTCACCCGGGTCCGGCGTGCCACCATTCGCATCCGCCTCGGTGTCCCACCCGGCAGCGACCCCGGCCAGGGCCACGGCTGCCACCGCCATCGCCATGAGAACCGCAGCCATACGAAATGCGTTCCGCCTCCCAACTCTCAGCGGTGACCGAAGTGACGAACTCGGGTCGTTGGGATTGATCGGTACATCTCGCATTTTTCACCTTCTGCGGCTCAGCCAAGACCAAGTCGGGGTCCAGATGTGACTTATGAATCAAAGGGAAATGAAGAGTCGAACGGACTACCTATTGTCGGAACGAAGCGACCACATGCGAAGGTGGTCGTGCGCCTCATGAGCGCCCCGGGGCGACTCACGCAAGATCTCGCTTGTAGCGGCGGACAGACTTGAACTGTCGACCTCTCGATTATGAGTCGAGCGCTCTTACCATCTGAGCTACGCCGCCCGGACAAGCGATGGAGCTCCCTGTCAGAATTGAACTGACGACCTCTTCCTTACCATGGAAGCGCTCTACCGACTGAGCTAAGGGAGCAAACCCTCACACGAAGATGCCTTGGTATCGATACGTGTATCCGATACCTGAGAATCAGCGTATGTGACCCAGAACGATATCGGCCCGGGTCGGGAATCTAACGGCGCACATGATGCCACGATTCGCCATCGGCCCCAACCTCAATTTCTGGTGATGTTGGACACCGGCGAAACTCCGGCGACCGACCCGGCTCGACGCCATACTGGTGACATGCCAACCCCTGCGGTCTCAACCCGCGATGCCACCATGGCCGATGCCGAAGCAATCCGCGCCATCTACAACGCAGAGGTCTCGACCGGCACCGCCTCGCTCGACGTGGAACCACGGTCAATCGAAGCGCAACAGGCGTGGATGGAACAACGCAGCGGCGCACACCTTGTGATCGTGGCGGCGCTCGAATCTGGCGAAATCGCCGGCTTCGCCTCCCTCTCCCGCTACAAGGAAAAGCATGGGTACCTACCGACGGTCGAAAACTCGGTATATGTGCATCCTGACCATCAACGCAAGGGCGTTGGTCAGAAGCTGATGAAGCACCTGCTGGAGCTGGCCGCTGACCACGGCTTCCATTCGATCATCGCCCGCATCAGCGCAGAGAACGACGGTTCGGTCCTGCTGCATGAGACCGTTGGGTTCGAACACATTGGCCGCGAACGTGAGGTTGGGCGCAAGTTCGGCCGTTGGGTTGACATCGTCGTTATGCAGTACATGCTGTGAGCGACAGACTGCGATCAGGTCTTGGAGCGGTCGACCCGCGGTTGCAGGGATAGTGGAAGGCGGCGCGGGCCACGCCAGTACCGGCCATTCATACCAAGAGCGCCGCGCTGGAAGCGGCGAACGAAGTGAGTGAGCAGAAGCCAAGCTCGGTGATGGCCAGGTCGAACTCGGAACCGGCCACCCATCCCAAGAGCGCCGCGCTGGAAGCGGCGAACGAAGTGAGTGAGCAGAAGCCAAGCTCGGTGATGGCCAGGTCGAACTCGGAACCGGCCACCCATCCCAAGAGCGCCGCGCTGGAAGCGGCGAACGAAGTGAGTGAGCAGAAGCCAAGCTCGGTGATGGCCAGGTCGAACTCGGAACCGGCCACCCATCCCAAGAGCGCCGCGCTGGAAGCGGCGAACGAAGTGAGTGAGCAGAAGCCAAGCTCGGTGATAAATGTGGCCAACTCGGAACCGGCCACCCATCCCAAGAGCGCCGCGCTGGAAGCGGCGAACGAAGTGAGTGAGCAGAAGCCAAGCTCGGTGATACAAGCTCGGTGATGGCCAGGTCGAACTCGGAACCGGCCACCCATCCCAAGAGCGCCGCGCTGGAAGCGGCGAACGAAGTGAGTGAGCAGAAGCCAAGCTCGGTGATAAATGTGGGCCAGGGTGGATTTGAACCACCGAAGGCAATGCCGACGGGTTTACAGCCCGTTCCCTTTGGCCACTCGGGCACTGACCCTTAGGCGCAATAGAGTATCGGCACTGGACCCTGATGCGGCAGGGATTTCGGGAGAATGATCGCCAAGAACGATCCCGCCATTGGTTGGACTGGAGAGTCAAAATGCCCACCTTCGATGTCACATCAGAACTCGACATGCAGGAAGTCAAGAATGCCGTTGACCAGGCGCAACGCGAGATCGTCAACCGCTTTGACTTCAAAGGCACTGACTCGCTCATCGAATTGGGCGAGCACACCATCACGCTTGAGTCCGCAAGCGAGGATCGCCTCAATGCGCTGCGGCAGGTGGTCGAAGAAAAGTTTGTCAAACGCAAGGTCTCGCTCAAGGGACTCGACCATGGCCCGGTCACCGATGCGTCCGGGGGCCGAGCGCGGCAGGTGAGCACGCTGGCCGCCGGCATCTCGAGCGACAAGGCAAAGGAACTCAACAAGCACATCAAGGCCATGGGCATGAAAGGCGTCTCGTCTTCCACCCAGGGCGAGCAACTTCGCGTCCAGGCCAAAAAGCGCGATGCCCTGCAGGAGGTCATTGCCAGCCTCCGCGAAAAGGACTTTGGCATTCCCCTGCAGTTCGGCAACTTCCGTGACTGACGGGTTGGGCGTCGGGTCCAGACGAGCTCGATGACGGCGAGGGCCACATCACAACAACGGTGCCGCCCACCGATACCGACTTCACTGATCGCCATCGCCATCGGCGTCACAGTTTTGCTGGGGTTGTCATCGTGCAGCAGCGGATTTGACCGAGCCGAATCGCCGGCTGAGCAAACGGCGGTTCCTGCGCCAACCGAGTCAACTGCATCTTCGGGAGCATTTGTGCCCACTGCGGATACGGCAAACGCCGCGCCCATCCCCAACCCCGCCCGGTTCTCGCGAAGGGACGGGATTGACTGCACCTTCGAGTTGCCCGAAGACGAAGAGCCTGATTGCTTCCGCGTCACAGTGCCCGAGGATTGGCCCGCAGCCGCCGCTGGCGAAGAGGTCGACACCGAGGTCCATCTGGAGGTGGCCGTGTTCCCGGCGCAGACCGACGAAGGCAACGCCCCGATTGTGTACCTCGAAGGCGGCCCGGGCGGTCACGCCCTCTCGGCGCTCGCCTTTCAATGGCCGGACTTCTTCGAAGCACTCAACGCCCGCCACGACCTCATTGTTTGGGACCAACGCGGCGCCGGATCCTCCGTGCCGATGTTGAGCTGTCCCCGGCTGAGCGAAGCCTTCTCCAATGCGTCAGCCGCCGCCGACCCGTTCGACCAGGAAGCGGCCGACCAGTTGGAAGCAGTGGTCAGCTGCCGTGACCGGCTGGTTGGACAGGGCATTGACATCAACCAGTACAACACGACCAACAATGCCACTGACCTGGACGCCATTCGGGAACTCCTGGGATATGACCAATGGAACGTCCTCGGCATTTCCTACGGCACCCGACTTGGCCAAACCGCCATGCGCCTGTACCCGGAGGGAATTCGTGCCATCGCCCTGGATGGCATCGTGCCCAATGCCGCCGACCCCACGGCGACCTTCGCCCAGAACGCGGAAGCCTCGTTCACCACGATGTTTTCCGGATGCGCAGCCGATGCGGCATGTTCGAGTGCGCATCCCAACTTTGAGCAGGACTTCTTTGCGCTCGTGGACCGCTGGAACCGCGATCCCGTCTCCTTCAGCACCCCGGACTACAGCTCCAGCGACCCGTTCTCTGGACCGCAGCTCGACTTCGAATTCACCGGCGACGACCTGCTGTCGCTGACCTTCAGCGCGTTGTACTCGCCCGATCAGTTCGTCTCCATCCCCGACCTGGTGGACGAGGCAAACGACAACACCGTCGACTCGCTGTCAACCCTTGCGGCTCTGAATGCGTTCGGCCAGAACTTCTTCAGCGTCGGGATGTATCTCTCGGTCAGTTGTGCCGACGAAATTCCTTTTGCGGACCGCGCCGCCGCTCGACCCCCCGACCTTGACCCGCGCTACGAGTACTTCGTCCGGGAGTTCAATGGGGAGTTCTTCTTCGAAGTGTGCGACGCCTGGAATGTGGCACCCGCGGCGACCGTCGAAAACGAACTGGTCGAGAGCGAAATCCCAACGCTGCTCCTGAGCGGTGGCTACGACCCCATCACCCCGGCTTCGGCCGCGGATGAGGTTGCGCCGGGCCTGGCCAACCACGCATCGGTCGTCCTCGAACATGAGGGCCATGGCGTCTCCACCAGCGCATGCGGTCTCCGCCTGGTTCTTGGCTTCTTTGCCGATCCGTCCGCGCCACTCAACCAGCGGTGTGTCAACGACCAGATGCCGCCGGACTGGGAACCCAGCGCCGATGGGTCCATCACCCTCACGCCGTTCGCCATCGAAGACAATCTGTTGTCGGTGCGCGGGGTGCGGCCCGCCGAGTGGGCCGACCAGGGGTTTGGCCAGTTCGTTCGCAGCGACCGGATCAACGATCCAGCGTTCATGCTGGTTTCGAACACCTTTGACCAACCTGCAGGACTGTTGGTTTCGGCTATGCGAGCCCAACTCAATCTCCCGACGCTCCCCCAACCCCTCGACGATGTCATCACCGGAGATACGACATGGCTGGTCTTTGGCTATGACGACCCGGCCAACGAGGTGGCGGGCCGACTGGCCATCAGCGACGACCTGTTCATCGTGGTGCACGGCCGCACCACCGACTTTCCCCGGTTTGAGACCGAGGTGCTGCTGCCGGTCCTCGACCGCGCCGAACCCACCTGAGTCACGCCGAAACGGCGGTCGCGCCCAATCGACAACGCGCCAAAACCAACAAAGGACCGGGGCGTGTGAGCCCCGGTCCTTTGTGCGGTGGCCGAGTTGATCAGGTGCGCTGAAGAAGATCCCGGATCTCTGCCAGCAGGGCCTGGTCCGGTGTCTCGGCCGGGGTCGTGCGAGCGCCGGCGCGGGCGATCGCCTTGACGATCATGAACACGATGAAGGCCAGCAGCAGGAACGAGATGATCGCAGTGATCATCGCCCCCAACGGGATATTGCCCGGCTCCCAGGAGCTGAAGTCAACCTCCAACCCACCGACCTTGCCCACCAGGGACATGATGACGTTGACCACCGAATCGACAACTGGGCCAAAGGCCAGCGCCAGCACCAGGCCGACGGCGATCGGGATCACATTGAACTTCTCGAGGAACTCTCTGAATTCGCTCAGCATTTGGCACTCCTACCGTTTGGTGAAACTTGCTCTCATTTGAGGCTTTCCCCGTTGTAGCCCCAAAAGCCCCTCTGAGCTGGGATTTTGTCCGAGAGACCATCATTCGGCGGTGCCGATTGGTGGGGGTGATTACTATGCGATTTCACGCCGAGCGCTCCGAGCGCCCGGCACTGTCGGTCATGGGGGATCAACGCAGATGTCAGATCAGGCCATTGAGGTATACGAAAGCGAGGACCGCACGTTTGCGCCCTCGCCCGAGTTCCAAGCCGCATCGCTGACCAGCGACCAGTCGCTTTACGACGAGGCCGCCGCCGACTACGAGGCGTTCTGGGCTCGTCAAGCTCGCGAACTGATCACATGGGACAAGGACTTCGATACGACTCTCACGTGGGACCTGCCCGATGCCAGGTGGTTTGACGGCGGGAAGCTCAACATGAGCTACAACTGCCTCGACCGTCACATCGAAGCGGGCCGCGGCGACAAGATCGCATACCACTGGGAAGGCGAACCCGGCGACACCCGGACCTTCACCTACCAGGAGCTGCTCACCGAGGTGAGCAGGTTCGCCAACGTCATGACCGGACTTGGTTTGCAATCCGGCGACCGCGTGGCCATCTACATGCCGATGATTCCGGAGCTGCCCATTGCCATGTTGGCGTGCACCCGGATTGGCGTGGCCCACAGTGTGATCTTCGGCGGCTTCTCCCCCGACGCCATCACCGACCGCTGCGTCGACGCCGAAGCAAAGATGATCATCACTGCCGACGCTGGCTATCGGCGTGGTGCTCCCGGCCCGTTGAAGCCAAACGTTGATGCGGCGCTCGACGTTGGCGCACCAAGCGTGGAGCACGTGGTCGTGGTGAACCGGTGCAACACCGACATCTCCATGACCGACGGTCGCGATCACTGGTGGCACGACCTGATGGCCAACGCATCAGCCACCTGCGCGCCGGTGTCGGTTGACAGTGAACACCTGCTCTACCTGCTGTATACCTCCGGCACCACCGCCAAGCCCAAGGGCATCATGCACACCACCGGCGGGTACCTGACCCAGGTGGCGTTCACGCACAAATACGTCTTCGACCTCAAGCCAGAGACCGACGTGTGGTGGTGTGCGGCCGACATCGGCTGGGTGACCGGCCACAGCTACATCGTCTACGGGCCGCTGGCCAATGGCTGCACCAGCGTGATGTACGAAGGGACCCCGGACACGCCACGGGAGTCCGAGCGCAACGGCGATGACCGAGCGGCCTGGCCCAAGGACCGGCTCTGGGACATCATTGAGCGCTACGGCGTCACCCAGCTCTACACCGCGCCAACCGCCATTCGCACGTTCATGAAATGGGGTACCCAGGAAGTGGAACGCCATGACCTGACCAGCCTCCGGGTACTGGGAACCGTCGGCGAGCCCATCAACCCCGAAGCGTGGATGTGGTACCACGAGCACATCGGTGGGAGTTCCCGCCCCATCGTGGACACGTGGTGGCAGACCGAGACCGGCGCAAACATGATCACGCCCCTTCCCGGGGTGACCACCACCAAGCCCGGGTCCGCATGCGGCACCATTCCCGGGGTCTTTGCCGAACTGGTCGATGACGACGGCAACCCGGTCCCGGTTGGCGGCGGCTACCTGACCATCACCCATCCGTGGCCGTCCATGCTGCGTGGCATCTGGGGCGACCCGGAGCGCTACAAGGAGACGTACTGGTCGCGCTTCGAAGGCCGCTACTTCGCCGGCGATGGCGCCAAGCTGGACGAAGACGGCTACCTGTGGCTGCTCGGCCGAGTGGACGATGTGATGAACATCTCCGGCCACCGCATCTCCACCACCGAAGTTGAGTCTGCGTTGGTCGATCACCCTGCGGTGGCCGAAGCCGCCGTCGTGGGCGCCAACGACCCGACGACGGGTCAGGCCATCATTGGATACGTCATCCTTCGCGGCACCGCGGAGGCGTCAGACGAGCTGGGTGAGGAGGTACGTCAACACGTGGCCACCAAACTGGGGCCGATCGCCCGTCCAAAGGCCGTCTTCATCGTTCCGGATCTGCCCAAGACCCGGTCAGGCAAGATCATGCGTCGCCTGTTGCGTGACGTCGCCGAAGGTCGAGTCCTTGGCGACACCACCACGTTGGCCGACGCCGGCGTCGTGGCCGAGATTCAGAAACGGGCAGCCGAATCTCCCGAGGAGTGAGAGTCGACCCCCGTAGGATGCGGCGATGACCAACCCTGACGCCGCTCCCCCGTATGAAAACTGGATCTGGCGAGAGGGTGCTGTTGCCCCCGGTGATTGCGTGGTCGTCGACGTTGACGGGGTAATCGCCGACGGCAACCACCGCCAACGATTCCTCACCGGCGCCGATGTCCTGCCCGGCGGCAAGAAGGACTGGAAGAGCTTCTTCGACGCATGCGTTGATGACGCGCCGCTGGAGAACGAGATCGCAATGATCAACAGCATCAGCGCTAAACACTCCGTGATCCTGTTGACGGCCCGCCCCAACAATCTGTTGGAACCCACCTTGCATTGGCTGGCCACCACGGCCGCGCACCTCCGTTGGGACGCACTGATCCTGCGAGCCAAGAAAGATGGCAACCTGCGTTCACCGCAGTTCAAGCAGCGATCAATTCGACAGCTGAAAAAGCAGGGGTACAACCCGTTGGTTGCATTCGACGATGACGTCCGCAACGTCGACATCATTCGAGCCGAAGACGTCCCCACCGTCTACATCCACTCGGGCTACTACGAAGCCTGACAGTTACGAAGCCGGAACGGAGCGAAACAGGCGAAGGCCTGCAGAGACGTCAGGCGATTGGTTCGGTGGACCCTTTGAGGTCGACTTCCATGCCCTTCTTCCACACGGACTGGGCGACGATCTTGGAGTGATCGCATCGGTCCTGGTAGCGCTTGGCCACCGACATCACTTCGTCCAACAAGCCCGCTTCAAGGGTTATGGGGTCCAGCCCCAGATCCAGGAACTTCTTGAACGTCACCCGAAGCTCGTTCTCGACGGCTTCGTTTCGCGGGTTCTTGTAGTAGCGGATCTCCGCACCGGTCTTCTCCGAGATGATGTCAGCCAGTGACTTCACCGTATGGGTTTCGGTGACCTGGTTGAAGATCTCAACGCGGTCGCCCTTCTTCGGCGGATTCTCTATGGCAAGGCGCACACAGTTCGCCGAATCACGGATGTGGATGAACGCCCGGGTCTGGCCACCAGTGCCGTGCACCGTCAACGGGTGGCCCACCGCTGACTGCATCAGGAATCGGTTGAGCACGGTGCCATAGTCGCCGTCGTAATCGAAGCGGTTGATCAGCGCTTCATCCATCTCGGTTTCCGGCGTGTTCGTTCCCCACACAATGCCCTGATGCAGATCGGTGATCCGAACCTCATCGTTCTTGTTGTAGTAGGCAAAGAACAACGCATCCTGGGTCTTGGTCAGGTGGTAGATGCTGCCAGGCCCGGGGGGGTACAGCATCTCGAACTCGCGTGGACCCTCCAGATCGTCGGCAACAACCTTCAGGTACCCCTCGGGAATCGGGATGCCAGTGGCATACCCGTACACGCCCATCGTGCCCAGATGCACCATGTGGATGTCCTGACCCGACTCAACAATCGCCGCCAGAATGTTGTTTGTGGCATTCAGGTTGTTGTTCACCGTGTATCGCTTGTGCCACGAACTCTTCATCGAATACGGCGCAGCCCGCTGCTCCGCGAAATGCACGATCGCCCTGGGCTGCAGTTCCTCGATCAGATGCAACGTCCGCGCATAGCTCTCCGCCAGGTCAATATTGATGAACTCAATCGTCTTGCCGGTCAGCTCTTTCCACTTTGCCAACCGAGTACTCATTGGCTGGATGGGCGTCAATGAATCAGCCTCGAGCTCGATGTCGATCTTGCGCCGAGACAGGTTGTCAACGATCGTCACGTCATAGCCATTGTTCGACAGGTGCAATGCAGTGGGCCACCCACAGAACCCATCGCCACCCATAACCATGATGTTGTTCGAACTCAAGAAACTGCCCTCACCGGATTGATAACGATCAGTATGCTATCGGCCGTCGTTTCATCAAAGTGAGGGGCTGTCCTACCCAAATCCGGCTCGGGTTTGGCGTCACTCCGCCAGTCTCAGAGCCAGAATCAGTACGGGAGGACACCAGCATTGGGGTTGCTCATGCTGAGGAACACATCCTCCATCATGGGGAACTCAGCCTCGACGCCAGCCCCGTCGGATCGCACCACCCGGACCTCGAAGTCATCGACGGCAGCGCCCGGGAAGTGCGCCATGATCAGGTTGTAGTCCTCGGGCACCGAAATCTGACCAGCCAGCCCAATCAACACCTCCCGGGTCTGCCCGGGTTCGACGGTGACCGTCACCGTGTAGCGACGGAAGCCGTAAGCGTCTCCGGCCCCGGCCGGCACCGGTTGGCCATCAACCTCGGCGCCGTTGAGCTGATGCGGTGTCCACACCACAATCTGGGTCCGGTGATCGCCCGGACTCAATCCTTCACGCTCGGGGCCAAGGATGTAGGAGGGCAACGATGTGGTCGCTTCCGACGACAGCGTCACCCGAAGGTTGGCGGTCAGATCGCCCGTGTCGGCATCCAGGCGTGCCTCGTATCGAATATCGCGTTCGAGGAAGGCGTCCAACTTGTTGGGCGCCGTGTTGATACTGGTGACCGAGAGAAAATCGTTCTCATCGGGCCACGGGAAGTCATTCAGCAGATCGACTTCACGGAGAAAGTCGTTCGCTTTGGCGTCGAAGGTGACCATCTGGAGTCGCTTGCCCCGTCCCACGGGGCCGAAGATCTCGCCCAGACGTCCTGGGGGCGGAAGTTCGACCGTCAACAAGCGGGCAAAAACCTGGGACACCATGTCATCCAGGACCGCATGGCGTTCGAGGACGTCTTCGTAGCGGGCGTATTGGTCTCGCAACAAGAAGTTCGCAATGTTGTCTGGGGTGAGCACGTCGCTACTGCCCGAAGGCGTCACCGGACCCACAATCTCCAGGAGTGCGGCCAGACCGAACGGATCCACGTACAGCACGCCGTCGATGGGTGCACCTTCAAAGGTTGGAAACAGATCCACCACCGCCCGGCCCACTTCGGCAATGTCGGGGATTGAGGTGATATTTGCCGGGAAGTTTGCCGGATCAATCGACCGATAGAAGTCGGGATAGTCCTCCGGATGGTCCAGCTCTGCTCCCGAGGCCAGCGATGTCAACTCAGTCCATCTTCCGGTTCGAACCAGATCGACAGAGCCGTTGTCCGACTCGATCAGCGCCCAACTGCCCATGAAGCCCCCCAGCTCACGCGCCTCCGAAGGCGTGGCAAAGATCACAAAGTAGCGCTGAGGTCCCGCGTCGCCCAACAGCTGGGGGACGACCTTGACCGCCGACGATGCCAGCTCGGCGTATCTCTGCGCCTCGGCGAGGTCCGCATCGGCCGACCGTATTCCATCAGACAATCCGTCCAGCAGCCACCGATCGTCCACCCCGGCCAGCATCTGGCGGGCGCTGCTCATACTGGCGGCCGCGTCCTCAAGGAGAGGACCCGGCTTGCGGAACGTGGTGAGGTCGAACCCGCTTCCGCCACCCGCCAGCGCGGAGAAATCCAGACTCCGGGTGACATCGGCCGCAACCCCGGAAAGATCGGAGCCGGCGTCAACGGCCACACGCGCCGCGCGAATGTTCTGGCTGACAACCGGAACGAGCAACGCCGGCTTGAGCCAGACCGATTCAAGCTTCGCTTTGGCAATGGAGAAGGAATCATCGGCAACGTTGAGCAGCCGTTCCGCCCGTTCGAGCTCGCCGACCCGCGCAGCGTCGGTGCCCCGTTCGATGGCGTAGACACCATCGGTGGCCGCGTCGCGCCCGGACTGCAACGTGGTCATGACCACGACGAGGACCAGCAGCACCAGCAGCCCGGCGCCGCCCACCAACCGCAGCGCAAGCCATCGACTTCTTTCGGTTGAGCCAATCCATCCGGCCACCAGCACGGTCACAACCGCAAACGCAGCGAGGAGCGACTCGAACCCGAAGAACCAGTCCGCATCCATCCGCAGAATTCCCTGCATCCCAAGCGCAGCAATGGTCGATGGGACGAGAACGGACGCCCCGCGAAGGTATGCCTCTATGCCCCGCATACCGAACCAGAGGAAGCCAAAGGCGAGAAGACCGCCGACAATGGCAGGTGCCACCCATATCGATCCGAGGAGGAAGGAAATCGGTAGCAGAGCAAGCAGGGCCACAGCGAGTCGATCTGCTCTGCCACCCAGCCACGTCACCGTTGCGGTCAGACCTCCGCGCAAGATGGCGTCCCACACGCCGTATCCCGTGGGCTCACCGGCCGCCAAGACGGCGCAGAAGACGGCCAACAGGCAGATGCCAATTCGGGCGGTGACGATGGCTGGTGGGACCGGTGGTGTTTCCGGTCCTGCGCTCCGAGACGTGCGGCCAGATCCGACCCGTCGTCCTGGAGTTTTGCGTCGGATGGAGGTCATGGGGTCCCTGCGAGGGTAGCGAACACCCGGTCGGTAGTGAGTAGCTCGCAGCAACACCGCCCTCGTTGACGGGCCGCCCATTGAGCATGTGTGCTCAGGTTGTGTTTGGACCCGGCGACCTATCCTCACTTTGTGACGCGATTTGCCGACGCTCGGTCCATGTGGACGCGTCGGGCCAGACTCCTTCTGGCCGTTGGGCTGCTCCTGCTGCTTCTCGGGAGCCTCATGCAGGCGTGTTTGGGGGACACCGCAGGTTGGACCGCATCCACCGATCTCAGCCTCGCCACAGCAGAAGATGCTGAGGCGGCCGGAGGCCCCCGCAATGTCCTTCTGACTTTGGACCACGAAGCTCAACTTGCCCGCCATGAGCTGGGCGGGGACTATGTGGTCGGGGTCGACCAGGACGCCGCGACCTTGTCCATCTCGGTAGATGCAGACAGCGAAGCGGCGGCGATCAGGTCCATTGGACGGGCCATCGAACTTACGAGCCGCGATGACCGGATTGCGCAACGTGTTGTCCGACGCTTGGCGTCGCTCGACCAGGAGCTCAACGCCGTCGAAGCCGAGTACGACGCCCTTGCGGCCGGCCTGGGGGACGATGCGGCAATTTCGCTTGGGCCGCTTCCGCTCTATGTCCCTGATCCGGAGACGACATGGCGCAATCGGTCAAGCGCCGATCCGGACTTCTCTCCGTTGCGACTGGTCGCCGACGTTCTGCGGCTGCAGAATCTGGAGTCACGCCAAGACGATCTTGAAGCTGAGCAACGCCAGCTTGCGGCCGGACCGGTGTCGGGGCCAGTCACCGCTTCCACGCTCTCCGTTGTGCCGTTCCCGCGCCGCGGTTTCGGCTGGAGAGATGCAATCAAAGTGATGGGTACGGCGATTGCGGCCATAAGTGCGATCTCCCTGCTCCTGTCGTTGACCGAAGGAAAGACTCGCCGCCGCATTGCGCTGGGGCTGGCCCTGGCGACCACAACCTGGGCCATTCTGATCGCCAGCACCGTGCTTCAGATTCGGTCCAATGTGCGGAGCGCAACCGTCACGCTTCGACAGGTTGAAACAATGGTGTCCAGCCCCGACGCTGGGGATGCGGACTTGGCTGCAATCGAGCGGAACCTCACTACCGCAAACACGAAGATTCAGCGCGCCAATGACAATGCGTCGGCGGTCTGGATGCGGCTTCTGTACGCCATCCCCGGCCTAGACCTGCTGCAACAGAGCAGCCGACAAACTCTGCGGACCGCAGCCGACGGCGTGGCGTTGACCATCGAGCTGACAACCCATGCCCAGACCGCGCAGCGCTCGCTGAACGGGAACCCCACTGGCCGGGCGCGGGTGGTCGCGGACTTCCGAGATCAGGTGGTGCAGACCACCGAGAAGATCGAGGCGCTTACCCTTCCACCCCGCCAGTGGTTACCCGGCCGGGTCCACGCCAGATACGACCAACTGCAGGTCGCTCTGGACCGGGCGCAACAGAGCGCTGCTGACCTCCAACTCGGACTTGACGTTGCCGCGCATTTCCTTGGCAGTGATGGCGAGTGGCTCCTGATCGGTGGCAGCACCGCTGATGCTCGTATGTCGATGGGGGCCTTCCTTGCAGCGGGCGTCTTGACGGTGGACGGTGGCGACCTTCGATCTGATGCGCTGACCGACATGAACAGCGAGCTGGCTCTGGGGGCCGAAGAATCCCGGGAGATCGATGTGGACATCGAACGCAACTTCGGTGCCATATCGGGTAATCAGCGATGGCCAACCATCGGCTACTCCCCACGTTTTGCGCCCGCAGCACGATCTGCAGCCACGCTGTGGAAGGAGCAGTCCGGTCAGGACGTCCGCGGCGTTATCTACGTGGACTCGGTGGCCATCGCCGAGCTGGCAGGGGCAGTTGCTCCGATTCTTCACGCTGGCCGCACCTATGACGGCCCCCAGGTTGGTACAGAACTGCTGCGGGGCCAATACGAGAGCAACCGCAACGGGGCTTCGGCCACAGATCTTGGAACCCAGTTGGCCGAAGAGGTCTTGTCGAAGGTTCTGGCCACCGAGGACCCATTGGCGGTTGCGCGCGTGCTCGTGTCCGCCGCGCGGAACCGGCACGTGATGGTCTGGTCAGACGCGCCGGAGCTGCGGGAACGCATGGCCGCTCTTGAAATAGACGGGGCCATCGACACCTCGGCCCTTGGCGTATCGCTGGCGTCGATGAGCGGCAAGTGGGCTGACTGGACCAATCTGGCCGTCGACGTCAGCTCCTCGTGCTCTGAAGAGCAGGGGCTGAGACTCGACCTTGAGGTAACCGTGGACCTTGAAGAGGTGCCCGCGGACCTCACGGCCATCTCTCGGGCTCAGACGTGGAACGAACCACTGGAGCGGTTTGTGGGCCTGGTGGCGGTGACCCTTCCCGGCTCAGCCGCAACCGATGTCGCCGGCCTCGGCGCGTTCGCTCTTGGCGAAGGCAAGGACGGGGCCAATCGTCTGGCGACGGCCTTCGTCGGTCTGGACCCGGGTGAACAGGCAACAATGACGCTGCAGGTCCTGCTGCCACCCACCGTGGAGATCCCGTTGCTCGCGAGCGGTCGATCCAATGCGATCACCTGGTCCCACAACGGCGAGAAGGTGGCGTACCGCCAACCACTGCTGGTGTGTCCCGCCCTGCGTCCAGGGGACCCGTGATCCCCACGGGGAATGATCCGAGCTCCGCTAGCGTTCGATTGCCGAGGAGGTAATCACCATGACAAACGCACTCAAAACCGCAGTCCTGTTGGCATCGTTGGCTGGGCTGGCCATGGCTATCGGCGGTGCCATGGGTGGACGTAGCGGTCTGGCGGTGGGACTCATCATGGGTCTGATGATGGTGGGCGGCTCGTATTGGTTCAGTGACAAAGTTGCCATCAAATCGGCGCGCGCCGTTCCCGCCGACCCCGGCCGCTACCCCGAGTACTACCGGATCATGCAGGAACTGACCGACCGTGCGAACATGCCCATGCCCAAGCTGTACGTGTCACCCAATCCGCAGCCCAACGCATTTGCCACCGGACGCGGACCCAACCATGCCGCCGTTGCTGTGACCGAAGGGCTCATCAACAACATGAGCTGGGACCATGAGATCAGAGGCGTGCTTGCCCACGAACTGATGCACATCAAGAATCGGGACATCCTCATCGGATCAGTTGCCGCGCTCATCGCCATGGTCGTCACCTATGCCGCCCGCATGGCCATGTACGGCTCCATGTATTCCGGCGGGAGGAACCGGGGCGGTAACGGCGGCAACATGTTGACCATGCTGGCCACCGCAATTCTGGCGCCCGTGGCCGCTGCGTTCATCAAAGGAGCCATCAGCCGCACACGCGAGTTCCAAGCCGACAAGAGTGCGGCGCAACTCCTGGGATCAGGCGAGCCGCTGGCCGCCGCATTGGAGAAGCTCGCTCTGGCCTCGGGTCGCATTGCCCCCGCCCATGTGAGCGCAGAGCAGTCATCGCACTACATCGTCGACCCCTTGTCCGGTGTCAGCGCCGGCTTTGGTCGTCGATCATCGCGGGGTGGCCTCCCGAATGTGGCCGGCATGGGCAAGATGTTCTCCACCCACCCGCCAATCGAGCAACGCATCGCCGCACTTCGCGAGCCAGGCATTGCTGACTGAGCGGCAGAAGTGAAATTGATGCAGACATGACGGTGGCGAGCCAGGAGCAGCCTCTGCGCGTGCTCTTCGTGTGTACCGGCAACATCTGCCGGTCTCCAATGGCAGCCGCCATCCTGCTCATGCACGCGCGCGAACGGGGCCTGTCGCTCGGCATCGCCTCCTGCGGGTTGCTGAAGAGTGGACGACCAGCCACCGAATATGGCGTTGACGTCATGGCGGATTGGGGCGTGGACATGGCCAACAAGGTCAGTCGACAGATAGATGTCACTATCGTCCGGGGATCGGATCTGATCCTCGCGATGTCAACCCAGCACGCCAGGAGAGCCGTGGGCGAAGACCCGGACGGCCGTCACAAAGTCTTTCTTCTGCGAGAGTTCGTCCACATTGCGCAACAGCTGAGCCCGCCACTCCCCGGGCAGACAGCTCGGGACCGGATCCTGCAGGCCAACGGGCTACGCACGGTCCGCTACACCGAGGACGTCCCATCGCTGGAGGTGGACGACCCCATCGGGCAACCTCGACCAGCGTACGAGGCCATGCGGGCCGACTTGAGCGGGTACATCACCGTGCTCCTGGACCGGGTCCTGCTTCCGGGCTGAATGCACACCACCGCGCTGCCGGATGGGTGAGACATCCCATGGCGCGATCGAGCAATCGGCTGCACAACTAGCCACAATGGGCCCATGTCCGACGACATGAATGAGAACCCCGATCATCTGACGTTGCATCGGGTTTTGGGTGCGCACGCGTTCGTCGCCGAGGTGAGCGGGCCGTGCGACCTGCTGGTCCAGATGGCTGACGCATTCGAAGACCTGCCCGCATTTGCGCCGGGCGATTTTGACCAACCGCTGGGCGTCTCGGTGCGAGTGGAGAAGCGAATCGATGGGCGCCCATTCTTCCGCATTGAGATCGAAGGAATGGACCCATGGCGGGTGGAAGAGCCCCGAGCCGCGGTCGACCACATCGTCACATCCCTGACGCGGCAGGCTCTTGAGCGCGGGGTGGGTCGCCTTCATCTCCACGCCGGCCTGGTCTCCACCGATCATGGAGCGTTGCTCTTCACCGGACCGTCAGGCGCAGGGAAATCCACGTTGGTGGCCGCAGCGTTGCGCAACGGAGCGGCCTCCTACGTCACCGATGAGATGATTTCGATCGATCTTGAGAACGCCGACGTCTGTGGCCTTGTGAAGCCCCTGACCTTCAAGCGGGCTACCTGGGGGCTGCACGAGGATCTGCTTGGTCCCACCCCCACCGAAGGGGAACGATGGTCGGTGCGGGCAAGTCGGCTCGGATCCGTTTCAGACCCGGGACCGCATCAGGTGCGAATGATCGTGTTCCCCCAGTTCCAGGACAACGCCCAACTCACGCTCACGCATCTCCACCCCACCCGAGCGCTGACTCGTCTCGTGAGCGAGACGCTGGACATGGAGCGAGACGGGGCCAGGGCGTTTCGTCGGATGGCTGACGTTGTGGCTCACAGCGCGTGTGTGGCCCTTGAGTATCACTGTGCCAGTTCAGCGGTGGCGGAACTGGTTGATCAACTCGACTCCAGGACCGATCGTCCAGAATCTTCAAAGCCACTTATCTCTCCGCACGTCCCGACCGATATCCACCCTGTGCGACCTGCAGACCCAACCGCACTTCACCGCCGCCGCGCCGCGTCCACCGTGTCGCTCGTACTCAACGGAAGGGCCGCTTTGTATAGTGAGACGACCGGAGTTGCGGCCGACTTGGACGAAGTCGCCACATTGTGGTGGCTCGAACTCGACGGTCTCCGCTCGGTATCAGAAATCGCCCAGCAGTTTGCCGACCTAAGCGAGGGCGACGCTCATGAAATTGAGACAGCAGGAAGCCAAATGATCTCGGAATTGGCCGACGTTGGGTTCGTACAGTGACCGGACTGGTCGAAGTCGGCGCGCCATTTGAAAGCAACGAGCTCTCTCTTTCGGACTATGTGGCAATAGTCAGGCGCCGCTGGTGGCTCATCGCTACCGGCGCACTGGTCTTGTCGCTGCTGGTGTTCGTTGTGTCCATGGTCCAAGCCCGGGTCTACGAGGCCTCGTCGGAGGTCCTCCTCCGTACCAACGCCAACGAACAGCTGTTTCCATCAGTCCCGTTTACTCAAAGTCTCGACGTTCGGCGCGACGCCCTCTCCGAAGTCGACTACATCGAGAGCGACCAGTTCCTGGCCGCTCTGGACGAGGCGGGAGCATCCGCTGACGTCCAGGTGGGCGTGCCGCAAGTCGACGCTGGCGACCGAAACCAAACAGGCAATGTGCTGCGATTCACTGCAACCGGCAGCTCGGCCCTTGCGGTCGCCGATTCGGCCAATCTCGCAGCAGACACCTACGTTCGACTCCGCCAGCAGGACGCAATGGCGGACTTCGAACGTCGGGCCCAGTCCGAGATTGCAGAGCTGACCGAGAAACAGCGGGAACTGGACGCCCTCAATGCTCCGGTCGCCGAACTTCAACAGCGGATCGAACTTACGACCGACATTGATCAGGCCAACCGACTGCGAGACCAGCTCGCCTCGTTGCGGGCTGACCAGAACAGCTTTCGCATCCCGCTTGAACAACAGATCGACACGCTCTCAAATCGGGTTGAAGAGTCACAATTGACCCAGGACGTTCTGACGACTTCCGGCGTATCCGCTCGGGTCAATCAGACTGCCGAACTTCCGTCATCACCAACCAGTCCCAAGCCTCTGCGCAACGTCCTGCTCGCCCTCTTTGCCGGTGCTTTCGCCGGGTTGCTCGCCACCCTTGCTTGGGAATCTCTGGATGACAAGCTGACCGGCGAGGAGGACCTTGACCTCCTCGGAGTCACGGTCCTGGCTTCGGTTCCCGTGGACGGCGACACCGTCGATGGACCCCGCTTGTTCGCCTCACTTCCCAACGCCACCCGCGAAGTTGAGGCCTATCGAACCGCACGAGCTGCACTGAATTTCGCCTCTGAAGGCCGACTGTCCAGTTTCGTTGTTACCAGTGCGCTACCTGGCGAGGGCAAGAGCACCACGAGCGCAAACCTGGCGGTTGCACTGTCTCAGGCCGGGCAGAAGACCCTTCTGATTGATGCTGACCTTCGCAGACCCACCTTGCACAAGTACTTTGGCCTGCCCAACAACGTGGGTCTTCGGTCAGTTCTGGAAGGCAGCAGCGAAGCCAACGATGTGATGACGGTCACCGGCTACGGCGACATGCTGGCCCTCATCGGCGCCGGGTCGCCCTCGCCCTACCCTTCTGAGCTTCTCTCCAGCGGTCGCCTGGCGTCCCTCATCGCCGCCGCCAAAGAAGTGTTCGACGTGGTCATTGTGGACACCCCGCCGCTCTTCCTGGTCGCTGACGCGGCGCTGGTGGCTCCGGCTGTGGATGGCATTGTGCTGTCGGTCACCAGCGGCATGGGCGAGAGTCCAGCCTCCAAGAAGTCCAATACCCGGCGGCTTCTCGCAGCGGTCCAGCGTCTTCGGACTCCCCTGCTTGGTGTCGTCCTGTGTGGCGGCGGCCAAGGCAGCTACGGCTACGGATACCGCTACGGGTACTACGAGTCTGATAGCCCGACCACTCCAGCCGAGAACGGATCTGCACCATTTTCGGGATCGCAGCCCGCAGTCCCCGAACCCGGGTGGGTCGACGACCAGATCAACGTCAGCCCCTGACCGCCCACGTGGCCCGCACATCAATGGCGACCATCTCAGACATCACCCCGTTGGAGCCCGGCGCAGACGTGGAGCGCCCTGGTCCCGAATCCCTTCTGACACATGCTCATCACCAGGCCCAGCAGGCGTCTCGGGAACGTCTTCGGCAAGTATTCCCAACGGAGTTTCTGGTCGACAGCCCCCATGAACCCAAGCCAACCCGACCGGTTGTCGGCAATGTGCGCAACAACCTGTTGGATCTCGTCAACCCGTGGAACCTTCTCGAAGACGGAGCCGCAAGATGGATGCGCTCCGATTGGGAGTCACCCATAGGCATGGCGTTGGAAGCGTCGGGCCGGCCCGACGCTGCCGAGGACCTGTTTCCGGCGCCTCTGGGACATGACCCACTCCCCTCACGGTCGCTCGGTCGACTGGTCTCCGCTTTGGACGATGGCTACGTGTTGGCATTGCACGGCTGCGAGGACCGGAGCGTGCCTCTTCAGCTCCTGCTTGAGGATCTGGAGCGGTCGCTGGGGGTGGCTTCCCTGACGACGGTCTTCTTCGGCGTTCGGACCGCACTTGGCGCTCCTCCGGAGCCTTCACCCTACGACCGCATCATGATTCAGCTCATTGGGGAACGCCACGTTGCGATTTCCGCAGGCAGCGAACACGGCGGCGGCATCGGGGTCAAAGCCGGACAGGTTCTGCGGATGCCCGCCGGGTGGGTCGCCCGGCATGGCCCCCAGGACGTGAGCACCATGCATATGGAGATCTCGCTCTGCACACCGGATCCGGGCGAAGGTGATGACGAGGCGGCGTCAGCATCAAAGGCTCCATCGGTGGATCTGATCGACCAGGCGACGTGGCCGGCATGGCTGCCAGCTCGCAGTGTTTCCACTATCGGAGAAGTTGCCCACGTGCTCGCCAACCAGCTCTGGGATGAGGCGGTGGTTCGGATGGGGCTGCCGGGCGGGGTCTTCCTCAGTACGGGCCGCTCCGGGCCCGGCTATGCCGCCGGGGGATTCCGCTTTGCGGCGTCGGATACCGCAGCTGACCAGATCGCCCGCTTGCTGTCCGGCGAAGCCCAACCGGGAGCTGACTTTGATCGACCGGTTCTGGAGTCCCTGCTGCGCATGGGTCTCATCTCCGTTGCACTGAGCTGATGCCGCCCGCCCACCTGGGCCCACGCATCAGCTCGTCATTCCGCCCCACGGGCGACTGCCTCTGACTGAAAACGACGAAAGGCGACCGGGAAAGCATCCCCGTCGCCTTGTCGCTTGTTTGATGGGTGTGAACTACTTGCCGGTGAAGGAGACGAAGCTCCCGGCATCGCCTTCTTCGAAGGAGCAGCTCATGCTCAAAGTGTTGGTGCCCGCAGCCCATGATGGGGTGGACCACATCACAGGAGCCTCGCAGGCGCCACTGGTTCCGATCGTCTGGTTGAAGACCTCCGACGGAATTCGGCAGTTGTTGGCACCCACGTAATTGAGCTTCGCGAAGCGAAGCTGCGGGTGGTGGAAGTTGAACACCACCGGGCATTCGTTACCCGTGTTCTCTGCCACGATGTATTCGAACGCTAGTGAGTCGCCAGAGACGGTTCCGACACCGGTGTACTTCTCGATGTCCGAGCGATTGAAGTCGTCCCGGTGGCCCCGGACGCCGGACTTGTAGGTGCAGCGGCCCCATGCATCGCGGGTCTTGTAGTTTCCGCTGCCGCTGGTGCTCGTGCGGCGACGTGGCTGGCAGCGGAACTGGACGGGTCCGGTGCGGCAGCGGCGACGCTTCTTGATCTCTGAGAGTGCAGAACCGTGCTTTGGTTGCACCGCAAGTCCTTGCACCTTTGGCGCATTGAATGCGAGGCCTCCAGCAGCGACCATTGCCAGGCCCTGCTTCATTGCCTCACGCCGGTCCAGATTCGTTGAATCTGTTGCCTGTGCGTTTTCGTGAATTTCCATTCTTCGCTCCGTTGATTCGCCCGTCCCTGTAAACAGGGTTGCCCATCACGGGCATGAGCCAGTATATCCACCGCGCGCTTTGCGACAATAGGCAAAAAAGGCAGATACCCCCTTCTGGGTAGCTCCAAACCGCCGCTGGAGGGCACCTGACGCGAAAATACGCGCCGTTCCGCCGATTCTGAACCCACGGCAACGGTGCCAGACCCCGCCTTCGTCAACCTATCGGCGGGGCCTCGGGGCATACTCGGGGTATGACCACGCTTTTCGGCCAGGTGCCATTGGGGCTGGACCCGAGCCGAAAAACCGTGGACCTGCTTCGCGTCGACCCCGAAGAGTTCCGCGAGCCGTTCTTTGAGCACACCGTCAATCGTTTGCGGGAGGAGCGCGGCGGTGAGATTCTCACGGTCACCTGGGACGAGTTGATCGAGGATGCCGCATCCTGGTCCCCGGTCCGCAACATGGGCGCGCTGATCTTCAACGTGGGACGTTGCGGTTCCACCATGCTGTCCAACATGATCCGCTCGCACCCCGGGGTTTGGGCTCTCAGCGAGCCTGAGCCCCTGTCCAAGCCCGAGTTGGTGGCACGCCGTTCGATGGACCTCGCCACCCGAACAACCGCCGAGACCATCTACAACCTTTGCAGCAGGCTGCTGGAAGGGCGGGCCGAGCAGGCCGGGAAGACCCTTGTCGTCAAGTACCCGAGTTGGTTGGCGGCGCGAGCACCGGCAATTTCGACGATTCACCCCGACGCGGCAATTCTTGGGCTGTACCGCGACCCGCTCGAGGTGGTTGCCTCCTACATCCAGAAGCCGCCGGTGTTCGCCGGTGGGATGCATGCCCCCGCGGCCACACAGATGAGCGTCACGCCGGCGCTCGCAACAATGCGACGTCCAGAGCCAATGACCGCGGCCGTGTATTTCGCGGCGATCTTTGCGTCGACGCTGGTGGGGATGATGGCGGTTCCCGAGAATCGTCTGCTGATACTTGATTACCGCCATCTCACCGCCGATGTTGTTGCGGTGGCTCGCAAGGTCTTTTCCCATCTGGATCTGCCAGCCACCGAAGAGACCCTCAGCGCCGTGGTGGCATCAACCTCCCGTTATGCAAAGTCCAAAGACGACGGCGTGAAGTTCGACCCGAAAGGAGCCCACGCCCGCCGGGCGCTGACTCCCCGAACCCAGCGCGAGGTGTCCTCGGTGGTGGAGGACACCATGGCCCAGATCATCAATCATCCCGCTCACTTCAGACTCAACTTGGAGGAATCCCCCTGATGAGTCAATCAATCCCCCGTCCTTCCAACCGTGAAAGCACCACCTATGTCCTCGCCGCAGGCTCGGTCCCGCCTGGGTCCAATGTGGTCCTGCCTCGGTTTGGCAACTCGCACCCCGAGGATGCCCTGGCGGCGGCAGCCACTCGCGGCTCAGGAGCAGCCTTGACGCGACTCATGGAGCAATTCTCCAGCTTTCGCTTTGATCTTGCGGCCACCACCACCGATGACAACCGGATGTCAACCTTCGATCTGTCGGTTGCGGAGGGTGCTGCAGAGGATGAGGTTCTGGATCTCGCATCAGTGACGCGAGACCTGACGCGAACCTACGGCTGCCCGGTGACCGCTGAGCTGGTTACCGCTCCGATGGCACTCGCCTGGCGGCGCTACGACACCCTGGTCATCCAGCAGGAAACGACATCGAAGTGGTCGGTCAATGAACCGCAGGAACTGTCTGCGCTCCCCGGTTTCACCCCGGAGGAGCCATCGGCCAACCCGGTCTGGGAAGGCGATCTGGGCACTGATCAAGCCATGTATGTTCCTCGAGGCTGGGCAGTCGAGCTGCAGTCGATCGCCGATCCGTCACAATGCGCCGTCGTCTCGGTTCAACGCTGGACCGGCCTTGACATCCTGCGCGCAATGTCTTTGGCCGGAGGTCACTGGCCACTGCTGCGGGCAGACGCACCGGTCGACGTGGCTGCGCACACCGACTCCTACGACGGCCACCTCTACCGCGAAAATAACTTTGGGGATCTCCTGCAGGAACTTGCGTCGATTGAGCAGGTCGACTCATCTCTGGCGCTACTCCAGGTCGGCGTTCAACCAGAAGATGAACTCAGCTCGTTGGCTGCGGGCGAACTTCTGGCCACAACGCCGGTTCGGTTGCTCTGTCCAACCGGGGTCAAGTGGCTTGATCACGATGACCAGTGCTTCACCGTCGCCCTGAGTGGGCGAGCGTTGACCATCTCAATGACCGCGCTCCCGGCATTCACCGAGGTGGCTGCCGGCGAGCCATTTCGGATCGCTGACCTGCCATTGACGGTCACTGCGGACGGAGCCGAAACGCTGGTGCGCGAACTCAACAGCCTCGGTCTGATCACCCTCGCCAGCAGCTAGCTGAGCTCGGCACTTCTCCGGGTCAGAGACCCTTGCTTGTTCTTCCGTCGGGACTGGGCCAACTGGCGAACGGCGACGGCACCGGCGAGGCCGTACCAGAGCCATGCGGTGTAGAGGCCCCGATAGCCCGAAACAAACGTGGCTGAGAGCGCCCACACGATGCCGACGATGGAGAAGAATCTCGCAGTTGCTGAATGCGAACGCAAACCTCTTGCCAGCAAGAAGAACCCGAGAATAATCGAAGGAAACGCGAAATAGCCCTCCTCGAACACTCGGGCGAAGGTCGCAGAAGCGATGCCGTCGTTCACCGACATGTTGAGCCCCTCGCGGTTGGCGATTTCCCGAACATAGGGCTCCACCAGGTGGTTGTTACCCAGCCCAGCACCGCGGAATTGTCCCTCCTGGATGGGCCGAACAGCAGCCAGAATCGTTGCTCCTCGCGCCTCGAGGCTGTTGATGTAGTCGCCCGAAGAACGACTGGTGAAGACCGATGAGTAGAAGTACGCCAGACCGACCACAGTGACACCGAGTCCAATTCCAAGCCGCGCGATGCGTCGGGAGAAGTTGCGGCGTTGACTGAAAAGCAGAATCAGAGCTACGACGGTGGGTGTCAGCAGAAACACTGAGCTGGAGCGGGACAACGCAATCCCGGGCAACGAGATCAGCGCCAACGCCTGGAGATGCACCCGTTTCACTCCTCGTGGGCGGAGTTCGCCATTGCCGAGCAGGAACAGGGTCACGGCCAGGCCGCAAAGGTGAGCGGATCCGTAGGCGGAGGCTTCAGGGAACGCGCCAAAGACCCGACCGGACTGACGAATCAGGTTGAAGGATCCGTTGTTTCGCACATCCCATCCGAACAGGAACTGTCCAAACCCGAGCATCAGGCTTGCGATCTGGCCGAAAAGCAACCCACGAATGAACTGGCTGGCGCCCACGGGCGTGGTAGCTACGAATGAGACCGCCAAAGCAAGCGGCAACGGGCCGAGGAAGAGAAACATCATCGATTGCACGTCGGGCGACTCAACGCCAGCGATGGTGGCGCCGAGCCACGACATGGCGACAAGCAGCATGGGAGCAGACGCCCGCAGGCTGAGCTGACCGACATTGCCGGCCAGAAGGATGAACCCGAGCGGTGCCAGGATATCGAGCGCCTGTACTGGGAGAGTACCGATGGGAATTGCGAGCGCCGGCATCCAGACGAGAAAGCCCGCGAGCAGGCCAATCAGCCCAACGAGTGAAAGGTCGAACAGGGCGCTCCGCCCCGTCGCCATCGTGGGCAACGGGACATCATCTGTGGCAAATCCCGCAGTCATGGTGCATCACGCAGACAAAACCGGCAGGTGCAACCAAGGGCATGGTCGCGTAGGCGTGCGACAGAACCCAGAGCGGTCATGGATCCAAGCATACGGCTCCCTTGTGGTGAATCGCAGAGCCGCCGACCAGGCAATAGTCCTCCTGGCTCGGACTGACCACCGCAGTAGAATTGTTGGCACTCTCCGCTGGTAAACTGGCAGTGTCGCGCTGGCGATTTTCGCAAGCCGCAGGAAGGATGGGCCCCCTCGTGCCGACGCTGAACGAACGCCAGTCAGAGTTTTATGACTCTCGACTCAAAGCCAAACGTGACCGAACCAGCTCCGAAGAAGCTGCCGGCATCATCACCAATGTCTGGACCCAAATCCGAAAGAACATCCAGTCTTTCGATGAAGATCTCAGTCTCGACCAGCATTACACCGACCTGCATCGACAATGGGTGGCCGAGCATAATTCCGGGTGGACGGTTGACCTCGGCTGCTTCGACGGCAACCTGCTGAGTTTGGAACTGGCGGGAGCAGCCAAGAAGTACACCGGCGTCGACCTGTCCCGAGAAGCCATTGGGGTTCTGCAATCCAAACTCGACGAGGCCGGGTACGCCCACGCCGAAGCAGTAGCCGGCGACTTCTTTCAACTCGGTATCCCTGACTCGTCGGTCGACCTGGTTTACGCCCGCGGCGTTCTCCATCACTTCGAAGACCCCGCGACCATTGCCGACGAGGTGTTCCGGATTCTGAAGCCGGGGGCGGTGTGTGTTTCGCTCGACCCTTTGGCAACGGCGCCAGAAAATCGGTTGGCCCGCGCCGCGTACCGGCCATTCCAGTCGGATTCGGCTTGGGAGTTTCCTTTCTCGAAACAATCGCTCGAGGTTTTTGAGCAGCGATTTGAGATCACGAACATTCGCGGCATCCGAGGCCTCTCGAAAGCCGGACTGCTGGTCTCGAGCCTGGGGGCCACAAAGTTGGGCGCGACCTTGGGCCAAAAGGGTGAGACTCTGGACCGAAAGTTCGCGAGCGAGAACGGCCCGTACATGCGCATGTTGTGCTGGAACGTGCTGATGCAGGCGCAAAAGCCACTCTGATACGTCCGCCGGCCCACCGCTCACGACGATGATCTCCCGACGACCCGCCGCCACCCGGCGAAGTGGATCGGTGGTGATCGTGGTTCCTCTGGGCCAGCCGGAACAGGCGGTGCAGCTCGTGGGTGTCACCGCAATGGTATGGCTACTGTTGGAACAACCGATCAGCGAAGCAGCCCTCAGACACGAGCTGGGCGCCGAACTCGGTCACGTCGATCTGGATCTGGATGCACTGGTTACCGATTCGCTCGGCGAGTTGGAACGCATCTCATTGATTGAGCGGGCCGACGAGTCGTTGACTGCATGACCTGGACGTCCCCCGCTCCGACGCCGATTGTCGGTGATGTCATGCGAGCCTGCCTGAGATTCACGCTCGACCCGGCGGCTTCGGAATGGCCGATTGACCAACCACTTGAACCCGCCGACTGGCATGCGCTCACCGACATCGCCCATCGTGAGCGGGTCCTCGGGCCATTGCAGGCCGCCATCGAAGGCGGACTCCCGGTAAGCAACGACCAGGCGACCGACGCTGCCAGCCAGCATCGCAACGCCATGTCGACCGCTGCCGCGCTGGAAGCCATGCTGCCGGGCAGCCTGGAACCGTTTATCGCCGCCGGAATTGACGTGCTGGTGGTCAAAGGTCTGGCAACTACTCATGCGGTCTATCCTCGGCCCGAACTTCGTCAGTTCGGCGATATCGATCTTCTGGTCCACCCCCGGGACTTCGCCGAGACTGTGTCGGTGATGCGGCGCCACTGGAAGTTTCATACCCCGCCCATCGGACCATCAGCAGCTGCGGTACAGAAGGTAGTGACCGCCACCATCGGCGACGGATTCGAATTGGACGTGCACCAGAGCGTCGCGTGGGGGCCACGGTGGCTCATGATTACCAGTGAGCTTTTCGCCCGGGCGCGCACGATCTCCATCGGCGACACTCGGGCCCTGGTGATGGATCCGGCTGGACTGCTGCTTCATGCCGCGGTGGTGTTGCAACAACCGCAGTCCCGCCTATCGACCGTGCTCGACATCGCCCACATTCTGCATCAGGCCGAATTTGACCAGCAGCACTTTGCCGACCTGGTGGGGAAGACCGCTGCCGGACTGATCGTGCAACAGGCGTTCGAACGAACGCAGAGCTGGCTGCCCACCATCGATCTGAAATTTCCCCCGCGGGCAACCGGGACCGCCATGTCGCAGGGCCGCGAATCGATGCAGAGTTTTCTGATGCGCCGCAAACAACTGGCGATGTTGTTGTCGGCCAGCGTGGTGGAGCGGCGAGAACGCCCGCGACTGCTTCGCGACCTTGCGGTCCCGAGCCGGGAGTGGGTCGCCACCTCCCAGCATGAGGGCCGGGTTGGCCACCTTCGGCGACTGCCCGGCTACCTGCTCTTTGGCGAGGACTGAGCCCCCATCGGCTCAGCCCGGCTTGTGAGGCTGGCCCGTCGCCGCCACCGGTAGACCGCAAGCCACGTGAGCGTGCCCAGAACGGCCGACGTCAGGAAGAGCCACTTGGTCTGATGACTGCTGACGGGCCTGAGGATCAGCAGAGGCGCCAACCACAGGCACGCCTCGACGACCCGGGTCCGGGCAAGGAGCGTGGTTTTGCGGTCGGCCATCAACGTGGCCTGCACCAGCGTGTCGATACTCGACAGCCCAATGGCAGCCGCAGTGAAACTGAGGAAGATGTTCAGCTGCTCCTTACCCACCAATGAATCGAGCACCGACCGAGGGAAGGCAACAGCGGCGGCGACCATGACCACCGCAAGGGCCAGAGGTGGGACGGCGAGGCGAGGAGGGAAACCCGCATCATCGCTGTCGCGCAACCGATTGGTTACGTGATTTCGCCAACCCGACGCGAACGTGGTGAACGGACCGATGAACACCATCGACAGGCGAATGCCACCGACGATCACCTCACCAGCAATGAGCGCAAGGGCCACCAGGTACCCCTGCACGCGCATGACCAACGCGGTGGCATCGGCAACGAATCCCTTCCCCAGCGCGTGAAACTCGGCGGGGTCGAAGCTGGGCTCGTCTCCATGCTGTTCGGCTCTGCGAGCAGAGAACACTCGTTGCATTGCCCATGCGCCGACCGCTCCGGCGCTCCAGCTGACCAGAAAAAAGCCACGCAGAAGTAGGAGGGCAGCCACCATGGCCAACAGTTCGACAACCAACCACACCAGGTCGGTCATCAGCGCCTTCTGCGCCTGCTGCCGACGGACGTACGAAAGGCGATGCACATCAATCGCGGCGGCGAACGGCAAGCCGAAAGACAAGGCCAGGCACGTCATCACGTCGGGCAGTGGAATCACTTTGAGCGCCGCCACCACACAGAGCGCAACCACCCCGAGAACAGCGATCGCCATGGATCGCAACTCCTGAGCCAGCGCCGGGTTGCGACCGGGCTTGAGCGAGCCCGCTACAAGGATGGGCGCAGCAAAGTAGGCGCGGCTCAGCACCGTGTATCCGACAACCAACGATGTTGCGAGCGCAAGACGACCGAAGTCTGCTTCGCCCCACAACCGGGCGAAAGGAAGAACCGGTAGCAAATTCGTCGCGTTGTACACGCCCTGATCCAACGGGATCAGAATTGCGTCAGGAAGCTGCCGGAGGCGGCGCTGTAAATGCTCGAGCGACTGAGTCAGCCGGCTCACGGGGCTTTACCGTGCGTCACGCACGTGTCCCGCATTTGACGTGCATCGCCACACGATGTCATTCAACGACAGGCCGGCAGACGCCACAATCTCAACGCCAAGATCGACTGCTCCCAACCTGGTCACGGTGTAGCCGGCTGCTTCCAACCGTTGCTCCACATCGAATCCGTACTGTCGGACGTGATCCCACTGACCAAAGCGTTCTTCGCGCTGACGGACCGATTCGGTTCCGTCGCCATCAACGGTTGAGGACTCGGCCAGCGGCACGAGCATCCAGAACTCGCCCTGCGGGGTGAGCGAACCGCATGTGGCCCGGAGGGCCAGACCGTCATCGGGTATGTGTTCCAGAATGTGAGACGCGTAGATGATGTCGAACTTCCCCAGATCCGAACCAAGCGAACCCAGCTTGGTGAGATCCAGCTCAACCACGTCCTGGCCCTCGTAGACGCCCGGGTGAAGATCCGCAGCGGTATACGACCCGGCGGCGACCAAACGCTGGATGAGGGTGCGCTCCGACGGACCAATATGCAGGAAACGACCACCAGAGGGAATCGTCAAGTGTCCAGAGTCGATCAACGCAAGGACCAACCGCTCCTTGGCCGTCGCCCCGCATCGAGGACACAGATTGGGTTTGCCGGCGTACCGGGTGAAGCCGGCAACCGCGTGCCCACACGCATTGCAGGTGAGGAGCCGATCACGATCCAGACGGTCAGACAACTTCCCGGACAACGCGGCAACCCGCGAGGCAATGGCTCGCTCGATCCGTCGACGCGGCAACCGCTCGAGATAGGAGTTGACCAGATCTTTCATGACGTTTGCACCGTGCCTATCTGTCGGGTCGGGGTGTAGCGTCCGGTTCGGTCCCGGCCCGCCAGGAACTGCCAAAGACCGAGCGCGAAGCCCGCTTGAGCGGCGGCGAAGGCCACCGCAAGGTCACGCAGTTTCGGAACTGCGACAATGACCAGGCCACCGACGATGGCGGCCCCGAGAGCCGTGAACAGAGCGAGGCTGCTGAGTCTACCGATCGTGGTCAAACCGGCGATCCCGCCCACCACCAACCAGACCGGCGACAGCAGTCGAGCGGTGCGGTGGCTGTAGATGGCCCAGGCAAACGCGGGATCCCGCAGGCGCTTTGACCACGTTTGGAGTTTGCCGTTGGCGAGAAAGAACTTCCGGGTCATCCGGGATCGCTGACGAACATCTTGCTGTCGGGTCTCGTTCGCCCGGTCATAGGCCACTGCGGCCGGCTCGTAGACGCTCTCCAAGCCAGCGTCTCGACTGAAGTAGCACACGACGTGGTCCACGTCTTCGAAGGGCTCGATCTCCTGCCAGATCTTTCGCCGATACGCAACGCACGGGCCATCAGACTTCATGAGAATCCCGTTGGCCATCTCAAATCTCCGCAGATGGTGTTCCATCGACCTGTAGGTGTTGTACGAATCGCCTACCGCGGTATCAGGACTGAGGTACACCACCCGACCGCCTACGACACCGACGCTCGGGTCGCTGAACGGTGCCGCCAGGCGGGCCAGTGTCTCGGGCTCAAATATTGTTTCGGCGTCGGTCGATACCAGAATGTCGCCAAACCCATCAGTGGCCGCGTGGTTCTGCGCCCACCACTTTCCCTGTGAGGTTTCGTGGACCACAATCCTGCACCGAAGATCGGGATGCGCCGCCGCAAACCGGCGGGAAATCGCCTCAGTATCGTCCGCACATCCATCCGCAACGACGATGATCTCCAGTCGATCGAGCGGATACGTCGTGTCGATACAGTTCTCCAAGCGAGCTTCGATGATGTCGGCTTCATCCTTGGCTCCGATGTAAATCGTCATCGTTGGCCACTCCGACGGCGTCGGCCAGTCCCGGTCGGCCCGGTCGCTCCGACCGCGCATCTTCGCCACCAGCTTGAGTACCTGGACGTAGCCGCCGTAAACGTAGAGAAGATGGGCGAAGCACACGGCCGCAACGAGCCCGAAAATGAACGTGATCACGGATTTGTCAGCCGGCCGGGGAGGTCGGGGGGCCAGACGATGCGAATGACGACGCCTCCTGTGAAACCAGAACCTTCATGCCACCCTCGTCAAATTATGAGCGCCTGAAGAAGCGCCGGAACGTGTGCACGGTGACAAGAAGCGTACTTCCGGGCCAAACGGAAGCAACTGGACCGTCTGGCCCGATTCGTGCGCAACCGACGGGGTCTGCAGCTTTATGCCCATTGCCCGTTCAGGCATGGGAAGCCCATGCCTCGACTGCCGCCTCGAGGCTCCGGTAGCGGAAGTCATAGGCCGTCCCGGTCATGGGGTCAGCCGAAATGTTCGTCGACTCAAACAGTTTCTCGATGCGGCGCGGATGGATGCCCGTTTCCAACCCCAACCGACTCAGCCCAACAAAAGGCAAACTCAACGCTCGAGCCAACGAGAACGGCACGATCGGGAAGTTGGTGCGTCGGCTGCCGAAGCTCATTTGGATAGCGGTGACGATCTGTTCGATGGTGACCTCGGTGGGAATCGCGACGTGATACTGGTGAAGGTGACCGGGTGGATGCGGGTGCTGCAGAAGCCAGCAAATGAAGCCCGACACGTCGTCCACGTGGACACAACTCTTGACGGTTGTCCTGCGTCCGATGTACACGAAAGCATTCCGGTCCACCTGCTTGCGTAGCCGCTCGAAGTTGCCAATGTCGTTGGGCCCAAAGACCACCGCCGGACGCAGATTCACGCCCACCCGCCGACCGGGTGCCTCCTGCAGGAAGGCCTCGATGAGACGCTCGGCTTTCAACTTGCTCTTGCCGTAGTGCGTGTTCGGGTCCGGAATATCGGTCTCGGCCCGGCGCTCATCAGTGGGGGCAAACACCATCATCGTGCTGGTGAACACCACGTGATCGATGCCGACCGAACGGCACAGATTCAGCACGTGCTCGGTGCCGTCAACGTTGGTGTCGTAGTACTCGTGCACCTCGTACCCCGGCTCCTTGGCCAGCGCAGCGAGGTGGACACACGCAGCAAAGTCGTAGTCGGCAAGCTGCTCAACATCAATCGGCTGGCGTATGTCGCACTCGATGTGGATGCCGGGGCCAGGCAGGAGATCCAGATTGACAATCGGGAGGACGCCGGGGACCTGGCGATACTCCTCAATGAAGCGCGAGCCAATAAACCCCGACCCACCGGTTACCAGTAGAGCAGCGGTTCGACCGGTTGCATCAGGTTGAGGTCCCATGGCGGAAGTCCATTCGGATCAGTCGCCCACGGCGCGGGCGTCAACCAGATCATCGGCCGATGTCATGGCCATCGTTACTGATTCTTCAACAGCATCCAGATACAGCACCGTAGCGATGAGATCTATGGGGTCCGCAACCCAACCGTCGTGCCAGTCAGGAATCTGCTCGTCAGCGACCGTGGAGCCCGAAACCATCTTTCGCACGGTTGAGACCAGCACGAACAGCTCCACTTTCCACGAAGGCGCTCGTACGTAAAACTCGTCGTACTGCGGAGTCTCTCCGATGAGACCGCGCACGCCGTCGCTGACCTGCCACAAACCGGTGACTCCCGGACGGACCTTGGTACGTTCGGCCACAAACGCCTCGTCATAGCTGGCGCTGAGACCCAGCATCTCGGGTCGCGGTCCGATGAGGCTCATGTCACCGCCGGCAACCGACCACAGTTGCAACAACTCATCGAGATGGGTCCCTCGAACAAAGCGACCGAAGCGCGAGTTCTTCACCTTGCCAATCTCGTACTTGTCGGCCTCAGCCGGTGCACTTGTCGGGAGCGACCGAATTTTTCGGAACGTGAATGTCTCCCCGTTGAGTCCGACCCTCGGTTGAGAGAAGATCGGCCACGCCCGGAAAGAGATTGCTGACGCCGCCAGGAGCGCCCCCTGCAAAGGGAGCGTCACCACTGCGGCACACCCCCCAACGAGTACGTCGAAAAATCGTTTGCCTGTGAGGTGTGCAGTCACTGTTCGCCCGTTCAGTATTGAGATCATCTGACGAACGGCTCGAACTTCATCGTGTCGCCCGTCTGAATTTCTCTCATCGTAGGGCGAACGGACTCCGGTGAAAACAACATTTCGTACGACCTACGGCCCGTGTGGGTCGAATTACCCAGCGCCGGGCGCCGTTGAGGCAGGGTTCATGCGCCCGAGACGCTGGAGCGACCGAATGCGCGTCGATCCGGTCGGCTTTCGCGGCAGACGTGGTACTACCGGCGGCCCTGCGGTTGTGACAGACCGCGAGCGGCCTCAGCCGCCGAAGGCGAGGGGAGATACCAGTTGGATGTCGGTGAAGTGGGTGATCGTTGACGGGACGATCCCAAAGAGCAGGGTGGCCGCCACCGTCAGACCAAGTGCCGCCTGCAGGGCGAACGGCACGCTGATGGGGCGCCCCGCAAATTGTGGTGGCGCGTCGTCAACCCACATGCGCGATGCGAGACGGCCGTAGTAGCCGAAGGCCAGAACGGTGTTGACGGCGGCGATGCCGGCAAGTGCGTAGCCCCATCCGGTTCCTGCACTTACCAGCGCGGTGAACACCTGGAACTTGGCAAACCAGCCGCCAAGCGGCGGGATGCCGGCGAGCGACGCCAGGAAGACCGTCATGGTGGCGGCCAGAACCGGTGAGTGCTGGAACAGTCCGCTGAAGCTGGAGATCTCGGCGGTGCGGGTGCGACGGGCCACCGCCATGAGCACCGCGAACGCCCCCAGGTTCATGGCGGCGTAGATCACCAGGTAGGTCACGATTGCGCTGGCTGCATTGTCCGCAACTTCGGCGCTCTCGCCTGCGACGGCCAATGGGGCGAGCATGAAGCCCGCCTGGGCAATACCGGAGTAGGCCAGCAGGCGCACAATGTTGGTCTGGCGAAGCGCTATGAGGTTGCCGATGGTCATCGACGCGGCAGCCAGGATCCAGAACAGCGGTTGGTAGACGTTGCCCTGATGCCAGAAGCCCACCATGACCAGGTTGACCAGGGCCACGAAACCAGCAGCCTTTGAAGCCACCGCGAGGAATGCGGTGACCGGCGTGGGTGCACCTTCGTAGGTGTCCGGCGCCCAGGAGTGGAACGGCACCGCGGACACTTTGAACGCAAAGCCGATGATCACGAAGATGATGCCCAGACTGACGATGGGGATGGACTCCCCGGTGGCGATCATGTCCTCGAGCGCCATGCCAATGCCAGCCAAAGATGTGGTGCCGGTCACGCCGAAGACCAACGACATGCCATAGAGCATCACCGCGCTGGCAAAGACGCCCATCAGGTAGTACTTGAGGCCGGCCTCGTTGCTGCGGAGGTCACGCTTGCGCCATGCGGCCAGGAGGTAAGCGGGAATGGACAGGAGTTCCAACGCCACAAAGATGGTGATCAGATCGCGAGCCGAAGACATCACGACCATGCCCAGGATCGAAGTAACCAGAAGGCCGTAGTACTCGCTCTCCCAATAGTCGCCTTCGCTGATATAGCGCGCGCTCATCAGTACAACGATGTAGCCAATGACGATGAACAGCGCTTTGAGGATCAGCGAGTAGCCGTCCACCGCGTAGCCATCAACATCTGACAGGACGAAGCGAGCGCCATTGGCGGCGTTGGGTTGGGATGCGGCACCGCTCACGGCCAGGGTGATAATCGGGATCAGTGCCAGCAGCAGACCAAAACCGGCCAGCGAGGCCGAGAGATGCTTGGCCCGTTCGAGGAAGACGGCGTCGATCAGCGTGAGGGTCGCTCCAACAGCCAACAGCACCAGTTCGGGCGCGGCCGCGTGCCAGTCAATGTCGGGCCGGTCGAACGGAACGGAGTCAAAGACAACGTCACCGTCCTGAAGGAGCGCAAGGATCGAGGCGAACATCAGTGATTACTTTCCGGCCGCAGCTTCGAGCGTGCCGCGCAGGTCATCGAAGCAGGCTTGGGCGGCCGAGCCGGCAAGGTCAAGGCAGTTGGCCGCGGCATGACCGGGGTCTTCGATGACCAGAGACTTGATAACGGCGTCATCGGTGACATCGAAGAGCAGGTTGGGATAGAAGCCCAGCACCACGATGAGGATCAACAGCGGCACCCACGCAATCCACTCGTAGGTGGAGGCGTCGGTGATGTGAGGGTCGTTTTCAAACTCTTCGGTCGGGGTGCCAAACGCAGCCTTCTGGAGCATCCAGAGGAGGTAGCCGGCGGCAAGGACGGTACCGAGGGCGGCCACGACCATGTAGCCCCGGAAAATGTTCTCGTTGAGAATTTCGGCCGGGTTGTAGCTGGCGAGGATGGCAGGGAACTCGCCCCAGAAGCCCGCCAGGCCCGGAAGTCCAAGTGAGGCCATGGCGCAGAAGCCGAGGATCCAGCCCATCTTGGGAGCCTGCAGCAACAGGCCGCCCAGGCGACCCATATCCAGGGTGTGGAAGCGATCCTTCACCGAACCGGCGATGAAGAACAACATGCCGGTGATCAGCCCGTGAGCGACCATGCCGAATACCGCGGCATTGATGCCGTAGTCGGTGAGGGTGGCGATGCCCAGCATCACGAAGCCCATGTGCGCCACCGAACTGAAGGCGATCAAGCGCTTCATGTCTGACTGGGCCAGGCAGCCAAGGGCGCCGTAGATGATGCCGATGACGGCCAACGCGCCGATGAGGGGAGCATAGGACGCGGCCGCTTCCGGCAGCATCGGCACTGCGATCCGCACGAAGCCGTAGGTACCGAGCTTCAGGAGCACCGCAGCCAGGATGACCGAACCGACCGTGGGGGCCTGGGTGTGCGCATCAGGCAACCAGGTGTGGAATGGGAACATGGGGACTTTGACGCCGAAGCCCAGCAGCATGCCGCCGAAGATCCAGAGCTGGGCATTGCGGCTGATGACCGAGGTGGCACCCGAGGACAGCGAGCGCATGTCGAAGGTGTTGGCGGTGCTGGCGACTTCGGCCACAGTGCCATCGGCCAGGAAGAACAAGGCCAGGAACGCAACGAGCATGAGCGCTGAACCAAACAGCGTGTAGAGGAAGAACTTCAGCGAGGCGTAGCGACGGTCGTCGCCGCCCCACACGCCGATGAGGAAGAACATGGGCAGCAGCACGACTTCGAAGAAGACAAAGAACAGCACCAGATCCTGGGCGATGAAGGTGCCCAACATGCCAGTCTCCAGAATCATGATCAGGATCATGAAGGCCTTCGGATTGTGCGGCTCGGGGAAGTGACCGAACGAGTAGACCAGGCAGAGCGGCACGATGAGCAGGGTGAGCAGGAACAGCGGCAGGCTCATGCCATCCAGGCCGATGAGGTACCGGCTGTTGATCACGTTGATCCAGGGCTGGTCCACCACGTACTGCAGGTCCGCGGTGTTGTCGTAGTCAAAGCCGGCCGCCATAACGATGCCGAGGACACCGGCCACCAGTGACGCGCCGAGCGCAATCGCTTTATGGAGACCTTCGCTGTCTTTGGGAATCGCCATCATCGCCACGGCCGCAGCCAGAGGGATGAAGGTGATGACACTGAGAATCCAACTATCCATTGATCTGTCTGTCTCTTCCTAGATAACGAACATGAGGATGCCGGCCAGGATGGCGGCGCCCCCGAAAAGTAGAGCTGCGTACTGTTGCACCTTGCCGGTCTGCATCCGGCGGAGTTCCCCACCGGCACCACTGCTGGCGGCGCCGGCGAGGTTGACGGCGCCGTCAACGACGCCCTGATCGATCTTGTGGTACACCACGTCGGCCACCGCAACGGCGCCTTTGCCGGTGTTGTCGATGACGCCGTCGAGGACGGACTTGTTGAACCAGTTGATGAAGTAGGCCATGGGCTTCTTGACAAAGCTGGCGATGCCAATGCCGGTCAGCAGTGCGCTTTGGACCAACAAGAAGATGGTCACCGCGGCCACGCCGCCCCAGATGATGGGCCATGGCATGGAGATGTCCAGGCCGTTGCCAAGAGTGAAGCCAAGACCAAGACCGGCGGCGGTGGCCCACAGGCCAGCCGCCGGAGTAGCCACGCTGGCCGGTTGCGCCGGGCCGCTGTCATAGATGTGGTCCAGGAAGTACTTGTTGACCAGCGCGTGGTGGCCCCAGCCCGCAAGGGCGTTGCGTTCGGTCAGGCCGTTGACCAGTTCGGTGCCGCCTTGGGCGTCAACTCGCTTGAAGTAGTAGAGATATGACGCAGCGGCACCGCAAAGCACCAGCGCCGTGACCACGATCGCCAAGGTCCAGCTGGGAGTGGCGTGCGCAATCTTGGGGAAGTACTCGGTGGCCGAACGTGGCTCCACATAGTGCTCGAAGCGGAGCTGCCATCCCTTTGGAACCAGCTGGAATCCGCCGGGGAAGTTGAGGAAGCCGGTTGTCAACGCCAGGAAGGCGAGGATGTACAGCGGAACGACAATTCGTGGACCCGACTCGTGCGGTACCGCGTCGTGGCCGTGGTCATCGTGGCCATGACCATCGCCGTGGTCAGCGTGTTCTTCTTCGTGGTGATCGTCGTGGTGAAGGTGATGGGCACCGCGGAATTCGCCGAAGAAGGTGAGGTACAGCACTCGGGTCATATATGCCGCGGTCATCATGGCCGCAAGCGTGCCCATGATCAGGGCAAAGGTGTAAGCCCCGTTGCCGCCCGTGCCTCCAAACAGACCCCAGCCGCCGGTGCCTGCCAGAATTTCGTCCTTGGACCAGAAGCCGGCGAGCGGCGGCAGACCCATGAGGGCCAGAGAACCAATGAGGAACGTGCGGTAGGTGTGGGGCATGTACTTGCGCATCCCGCCCATCGATTCTTTCATGTCGAAGCTGTGAACCGAGTGAGCCACTGAACCGGCCCCCAGGAACAGGCAGGCTTTGAAGAACGCGTGGGTCATGAGGTGGAAGACCGCGGCGGTCCAGGCCCCAACCCCCAACGCCAGGGCCATGTAGCCAAGCTGGGAAATGGTGGAGTACGCCAGCACCTTCTTGATGTCGTTCTGAACGAAGGCCAACATGGCGCCGGCCAGACAGGTCACGGCGCCGAGCAACGCCAGCGCATTGATGGACGAGCCCCCAATGGAGAGGCCGTTGAAGAAGACGCCGTACAGGCGAGCGATCATGTAGATACCCGCCACCACCATCGTTGCCGCGTGGATGAGCGCCGATACCGGTGTGGGGCCGGCCATGGCGTCCGGCAACCAGGTGTGAAGAATGAACTGGCCGGATTTGGACATCACGGCGGCCAACAGGCACAGCGACGCAATCAGCAGCAGGTTCTGGGAGATCTGACCCGAGTTGGCCAACGCATTGATCTCGAAGACCGAGAACGTCTCGCCGGCGGCGAAGAACAGAATGATCATGCCGATCAGCAGGCCCATGTCGCCCACGCGGTTGGTGAGGAATGCTTTGAGGGCCGCGTCAGAGTTGGGTTGCTCCTCCCACCAGTGACCAATCAGGGCGAATGAACAGACGCCCACCAGCTCCCAGCCAACAATCATCTGCAGAATGTTCTCGCTCACCACGAAGAACAACATGGATGCGGTGAACAGGGACAAGAAGGCGAAATAGTGGGTGTAGCGACGATCGCCGGCCACGTAGTCGGTTGAGTAGATGTTGACCAGCAGCGACACGAGGGTGACAACGACCAGAAGCGTGACGGTCAGCCCGTCAACGAAGGTTCCAACTTTGAAGTTCTGACCACCGTTGGACCACCACGTGGTGTTGGAGATGACCGGGCACGGAGACGAACTGTTGCCGTCGCCGCCGTCTTCAACAAAGAACGCTGATGCGGTTTCGCCCGGGTAGAGCAACAGACCCGCGGCACTGTGATCATCACCGTCATCGTCGTCTTCGGCGTGGCCGTCATCTTCGCCGTGATCATCACCGTGGTGCTTGTCGCCAAAGTCGAAGCAGTGCGCCTGCTCGGTGCCGTGATTGTCGGCGTAGTTGACCTGACCAATCCATTGGCCCGCCGTGAGCACCGCCAGCAGGAATGACGCACCAATCATGACGATGCCAAGCTCGGAGCCGCCTTTGGGCATCTTCTTGCCGAAGAACAGGATGAGGGCAAAGGAGATGGCGGGGATGAGTGGAATCAGCCACACATTCTCCAGCAGCCATCCGCTGCTCTGATAGACGTTGCCGCCTGATTCGACGGCAAAGATGCTCGCCATGGGAGTACTGGGCAGAGAAGTACTGGGCATGAGGGTACTGGGCACCGGCTAACCCTTCATCAGATCGACCTCGTGGAGGTCGATGCTTCGGCGGTTGCGATAGATGAGCAACACGATGGCCAGACCAATACCAACTTCGGCCGCGGCAACCGCGATCACAAAGAGGGCGAATACTTCGCCAGCCGCGGTGCCGTTGAAAGCGCCCATGGCTACGAAGTTGATGTTCACGGCGTTGAGGATGAGCTCAATACTCATTAGGACAAGGACGCCGTTGCGGCGAGCGAGCACGCCATACACCCCGATACAGAAGAGGATGGCTGAGAGCAGGAGGAACTGCCAGAGAAACATGCCCGCTACTCCTTTCTCGCAATGACGATGGCGCCAATGAGCGCCGCCAGCAGGAGTACCGAGATCGCTTCGAAGGCAACGATGTACTCACTGAAGATCGAGTCCGAAACCAGGCGCACGCTCTGTTCTTCAAGCACGATCTGACCTCGACCGAGCTCATTGCCGGTCGTGGCTTTCTCGACCGTGAATTGCAGATCGCTTGACCAGTCGAAGATGGCGAAGATCATCACGCTGGCCAGCAGGACCGCGGTGAGTATGGCCGGGATCTTGTTGTCGTGGTCGGCCTTCTCTTCGTTACCGATCTTGGCCCGGGTGAGCATGATGCCGAACAGGAACAGCACGACCACGGCGCCGATGTACACCAGCACCTGGGTGGCACCCGCGAACTCGGCCCCAAGCAGGATGAACTGCATGGCGACACCCGCCAGCACGACCACCAGATACAGCGCCGCGTGCACGATGTTCTTGGTGGTCACCACTCGCAGCGCCGAGAAGATCATGACGGCGGCGATGACCCAGAAGAAGATTGTCTGCGCCGTTTGAACGGCAAGGACCGGAATCATGAAGCTTCGATCTCCGGAACCTTCTTGACCTTCTGCTCGGCACCGGCTTCGTACTCAGTGAAGGCCGGAACCGTTTCCATCCAGTCCGCAAGCCGAGCCTTGTCATGGAGCAGATCCGCAATCCGCGGCTCAGAGAATTCGTATTCGGGGCTCCAGAACAGAGCCTCAAACGGACAGACCTCAACGCAGATACCGCAGTACATACAAAGAGCAAAGTCAATGTCGAAGCGGTCCAGCTTGTTCTTCTGGCGAGGCTTACCACCAGCGCGTCGCGGCGGTGCCAGCTCTTTGTGCCCTTCGATGTAGATGCACCAGTCCGGGCACTCACGGGCGCACAACATGCACGCGGTGCAGTTCTCCTCGTGCAGCGCAATGACGCCGCGGGCGCGAGTTGGCGGCGCTTCCTTCTCACGCGGGTACTGCACTGTGTGGGCCCCAATGGAAGGGGCAGGGATGATGGTCTTCCAACCCCGAACGGGGAAGACCGTCTGCAGAAAGATCTTGGCGGTGACGCCCAGACCTTTGATCATGCCAGGTATCTGGGGCATTTCTAGAAGACCACCTTGAGGATGCCGGTCACGAAGATGTTGAGCAGTGCCAGCGGCACCAACACCTTCCAGGCAAGACGTTGGAGTTGATCTTCACGGAACCGGGGAAAGGTCACCCGGAACCAGAAGATGAAGAAGGCAAGCAGGATCATCTTTCCGGCCAGCACCAGCGGGCCGATGACGTTGAAGATGTTGTTGGTTGGGTCGATGAACGGGACCCACCAGCCACCAAGGAAGAGCACCGCACCAATGGCCGAGAAGACGCCGGCGGTGGCGAACTCGCCAATGAAGAAGAGCAGGAATCGGATGCCGGAGTACTCGGTGAGATAGCCGGTCACGATCTCAGATTCGGCCACCGGCATATCGAAGGGTGGCTGGGTGAGTTCAGCCTGAATGGCCACCATGAAGATGGCGAACCCGAGGAACTGGGTGACGATGAAGGGCATGCCGAAGGCGCCGATGCCGAAGATCTCCCATTCGGCCTGGCGAGCCACGATGGTGTTCATGTTGAGCGACTCAGCCTGGATCACCACGCCGAGCACCGCAAGGACCAGCGGAAGCTCGTAGGCGATGAGCTGACCTGCGGCACGAATACCACCCATCAGGGCGTACTTGGAGGCCGACGCCCAGCCCGCCATGAGGATGCCGATGACCGAGATGGAGGACACCGCAAGCGCAAAGTAGATGCCAACGTCGAGGTTCACGAAGTAGGCGTCAGGTCCGCCCGGCAGCACCAGCACCAGCAGGAAGGTGGAGATGAGCACCACGAACGGCGCCAGTGCGAAGACGTACTTGTCCGCCTTGGCGGGGAAGATGTCTTCCTTCTGAAGCCACTTGCCGACCTCGGCCAGCAGCTGAAGCGAACCATACGGACCGGCTTCCATGGGGCCAAGGCGACTCTGCATGAAGCTCATCATCTTGAACAGGAAGAGATACACGAGCGTGCCCGCAGGCAACAGCAGCGCCACGAGACCCACGACCACGCGTAGGACGGTCTGAACCCACCAGTCATCGATGCCAACCGCAAGAAGCGGCGCCAGCACAGAACTCATCGATCAATATCTCCAAGGATGAAGTACAAGCTGGCCAGAATAGTGATGATGTCGGGAACAAACACGCCTTTGAGCACCCATGGGCTCACCGACATGTTGGAAAACGAAGCGGAGCGAATCTTGACGCGGAACGGGGTCAGCTCGCCCTGGCTGACGATGTAGTAGCCCATGGCCCCGAGCGGGTTCTCGGTGGCGACATAGGCCTCACCGGCCGGGACCTTGATGATGCGGGGGACTTTGGCCATGATGGGCCCGCTCGGCATGCTGTCAAGCAATTGATCAACGATGTAGGTGGCTTCGCGGGTCTCCTGCAGCCGAACCCAGTAGCGGGCATAGGAGTCACCGTCGGGGTGCGTCCAGACTTTCCAGTCGCACTCGTCGTAGGCCATGCCGTAGTTGTTGTCGCGACGCATGTCCCAGTCCACGCCGCTGGCGCGAAGGTTGGCACCGGACAGGCCGTACTCCTGCGCGACCGCAGGCGGGATCACGCCGATACCGCGGCATCGGGCTTGGAATATCTCGTTGCCCATGAGCAGCGTTTCAAGCTCGTCGCAGAACGCCCGCATCTTGACCATGACCGCTTTGGTCTCTTCAATCCAGCCGGCGGGAAGGTCGTCCTTGAGGCCGCCGATGCGGTCGAAGTTGGGGTGGAACCGGCCGCCGGTTACCGCTTCGACCTGGTTGAGGACAAACTCGCGATCCCGGAAGGCGAGGAACACCGGAGTCACAGCGCCAAGTTGCACGCCCATATCTCCGAGGAACAGCGCAATGTTTGAGATGCGGCTCAACTCAAAGAGGATGGTGCGAATCCACTTCGCTCGCGGCGGCGCTTCGATCTCCATCAGCTGTTCGGCCGCCAGAATGAACGGCACCTCATTGGCGAAGCTGCCAAGCCAGTCGATGCGATTGACCAGCGTGGTCACCTGGGGGTAGGTGCGCACCTCGGTGAGCTTCTCGTACCCACGGTGCATGTAGCCCATGATTGGTTCGGCCGAGACAACCTGCTCGCCGTCAAGCTTGGCGACCAGGCGAAGCGTGCCGTGAGTGGCCGGGTGCTGCGGACCCATGTTGAGGGTCATGCCTTCGGTTTCGATTTCAACGTTGAGGCGCGCGTCAGCGGCCTGCTGGCCGATGTAGCGCATCTGTTCCTGGCTCGAGACCGTGGACTCAATGATCGGCCGGGGGCCGGTCGGGCCGCCGGTCCTGGGGTCAAGAGTGTCAGTCATGCCTCACCGCCTTCTTCACTGGGTGCATCGTCGCCGGGTGACTCGACTTCCGGCATCTGTTCCACATCCACAATGCCGGGCCACGGTTTGACCCGGCGGGCCAGCAGCGGGAAATCCTTGCGCATGGGATTGCCTTCAAAGCCCGACGGCAGGTACAGGGCCCGAAGGTCAGGGTGACCGTCGAAGTGGATACCGAACATTTCCCATGCTTCGCGCTCGTGCCAGTTGATACCGGCGTAGGTCCGCAGCAGGGTTTCGATCCGAAGATCATCGTCCGGGAGATCAGCCTTGAAGGTGATGCCGAGGTTGTTCTCGATGGAGTACACCCGGGCGAAGACCTGGAAACGGGTCTCGCCGCCGGCAACCCCAGACTCCATGGCTGGGGTTTCTTTGATGTCACGACCGTGGATGATCCAGTCCTGCTCGGCTTCCATCTCCCGGCCGTATGGCGACGGCATCCAGTCAATGGCGGAGAGAAAATCAATCCAGTAGCAACGCAGACTGTCACGGGCGGTTTGAATCGATTCCACCCAAGCGTCACGTTGGACCCGAACCCACAGGTCACGACCGGGTTCAATGTGGGATTCGACAATGGCATCGCCAAGCAATTCAGTCAACATGGCCAGCGCCGCATCGCGTGCGGGGTCCGGCTCGGGGGCCGCTACCTCTTCATCGGTTTCTTCTTCAGCTGGTGCTTCGGTGGTTGCGGTATCTTCAGCCACGAGTGCTCAGTTTCGCTCGGTCATTGGGGGCGTGATGGGCGGATTCGATGATCAGCAGTCAGGATCAGCCGACCACGATGGGCTCGCCACGCCAGCGGGCGCCCATGTCTTCGTTGAGGATCTGTTCCTGCAGCAGGACAATGCCTTCCAGCAGAGCTTCGGGACGGGGTGGGCAACCCGGGACGTACACGTCCACGGGAATGATCTGATCGACGCCCTTGGTCACCGAGTAGGAGTCCCAGTACGGACCACCGCAGTTGGCGCAGGAACCCATACTGATGACGTACTTGGGGTCGGGCATCTGCTCGTACAGCCGAAGGATGGCCGGCGCCATCTTGTCGGTGACGGTGCCCGAGATCACCACCATGTCGGCTTGGCGCGGGCTGGCGGGGAACGGAATGACACCAAGGCGCATCACGTCGTAACGCGGCGAGGCAAACGCCGCACCCATTTCGATGGCGCAGCAGGCCAAACCCCACTGATACACCCAGATGGAGTTCTTGCGGCTCAGGTTCAGCAGCTTCGTGAGCGCCTGCGGCATCTTGCCGCTTTCTACAAGACCAAGACCCATGTCACACCCACCGGAGTACGCCCTTGCGCCAGGCATACAACAGCCCGAGCGCAAGGATGAAAATAAAGATCAGCATTTCAATGAGACCGAAGTAGCCGTAGGCCTCCAGCCGGGTGGCCCACGGAAAGATGAACACCGCTTCCACGTCGAACATCACAAACAACAGCGCAAAGATGTAATAGCGGATGTTGGACTGGGCCCAACCCGTGCCCACCGGATCCACACCGCTCTCATAGTTGATGTATTTCTGGGCTTGCGGACGATCGGGTCGCAGGAGCCAGCCAATGCCCAGAAGCAGCGCCACAAGGGCGACGGCAACGAGGCCAAAAATGCCAACGACGAGATAGCTACGGAGGAACTCAGACACGGTGACCAAGCCTAACTTCAATGAGGCGTGCCCAACAAAGTTTCAGGCATGCGAAACCGCTAAAATCCTGAGTTTTCCTGTCCGATGGGTTGGCGGGGGCGAGTTTTCGGTCGCCCGGCAACAACGGCGTGACCGAGCAAAGCGAAAAGGGGCGCCCGCCCCGGTCACCACTCGGCGACGATGAAGTTTCCGAGGCCCGCGAGGTCGGTCAGTGCGGCGGCCTCGATCGACGCACTTTGGGCCCGGATTGCGGCCAGGTTCGCCATCCCGGGGTTGTTGGCCAACTCGCGTTCGGCCATCCGGAGTTCGGTCCTGAGTCCCTGGCGCTCGAGCCAGGATTTCTGGCGGAAAGAGGACCGCGGTGGTGGCAATTGATCGACCGGGACATCAATGGTGATGTCCTGATGGCCCAGATCCCGAAGGGGGCCACTCCCCCGCCCATTGCTTCGATAGGTCCGAAGCCAGCCACGCTCGGGACGGTCGGCCAGCACCGCCGTTGGTTCGCCGTAGTCAAAGACCAGAAGGTGGTCAGCTCGGTCCCTCATGACTTCGACCCACGACCGGGCCGCGCGCGCCAGCGGAACATCAATCACGCTGGACTCCCGTGATGCGGCGACCCGCTTGAGCAGCGTCAGCTCTGCACGGGTTGTTGTAAGCGGCGCCAGCACTTCGGTCAACTCTCCGTCACCGTCCAGGTCTATGCGAAGTTCGGCCCAGCCGTCGCCCTCCACTTGGCTCGGGTCATAGCGCGCCACCAGGAAAGGCAGGTTGTCCAGCAGCTCATTGGCCAGCACCACATTGATGCGGGTGGTCGGTCCCGCTTCGGGCAATTCGGCGACCGAGCGCACCTGACCCGGCCGGCCGGCGGCAATCACCTCACCATGTTCGGCCCGTTGCGCCTCGGACTGTTCGACCATCAGATAGTGCAAGGCCTTGGCGCATTGCGGTTGTGCCGCCAGTATTGAACGCGCCAGTCGTCCCCGGCCGGCACCCACCTCGGCGACCATGTACTCCCCAGGTCGGCCTGCGGCGTTCCAGCAACCATCCAGCCACCGGGCCACGATGCGGCCGAAGAGCGGACCGACTTCGGGGCTGGTGATGAAGTGACCATCGCGACGCCCGGATCGACCACCGCCCGAATACCAGCCGTGGTCCGGGTCATAGAGCGACACGTTGACCAGCTCGTCGAAGCCCACCGGTCCTGAGGCGGCGATGATCTCCTGAAGTTGATCCCGGGCGCTCATGCGCCGACCCTAGCCAGCTGCGGGCGGCGTCACCGATCCCGTTTCAGCGCAGTTGACATTCAGCGCAGTGACTCCACGGCGTCAGCCGAAGGGCGACCAATGGAGCGGACCACGAAGCCGGCGTCGGTCCAGGCGTCACGGTCAACAATGTTGCGAGTGTCCAGCACTCGAGCCCCGGACATGGCGCCGGCAACCGCGGTTGGGTCCGTGTCAGCGAACTCGGGCCATTCCGTGAGAATCAGCAGAACCTGCGCACCGGCGGCGGCTTCCATCGCCGATTCAACCTGGATCAGGCCGTCCAGCGTGACCGTTGCCTTCGGGTCGTAGGCAACAACCGAGACCCCCTCAGCCACAATGCGCTGCACAATCTCCACCGCAGGGGACTCGCGGATGTCATCGGTGCCGGCTTTGAACGCCAGGCCCCAGACCGCCACCGTGTCGGTTGACGGGTTGGCCAGCATCGACAGCGCTTTGGTCGCCACGCGATCGAACTGTTGTTGATTGGAGTCGATCACCGCGCGAAGAAACTTGAACTCGAAGCCACCGTTCTCGGCCATGGTGGCCAACGCGGTCGTGTCCTTGGGGAAGCATGAGCCGCCCCAACCCGGTCCGGGCTTGAGGAAGTGGGGACCAATACGGCGGTCGAGGCCGATGGCGCGAGCCACCTGGGTGACGTCGCCGCCCAGGGCTTCGCAGACTTCGGCCACCGCATTGATGAACGACAAGCGGGTGGCGAGATAGGCGTTACTTGCGTATTTGATCAACTCGGCCGAGGCCGGGTCGGTGAGCACCATCTCTGCGTTCAGGGGTGCGTACAAGCCGGCCACGCGCTCGGCGACCGCCAGATCGGCACATCCAATCACCACGCGGTCGGGGTTCATGAAGTCCGCAAGAGCGGTGCCTTCACGAAGGAACTCCGGGTTGGAGGCCACGTGCACATCGGTTCGACCGAGCTGATCAAACACGATCTCGGTCGACCCAACCGGCACGGTCGATTTGTTGATCACGACCGCGTCCACGGGCAGGTGGGGTCCAATCTGGGCTGATGCCTGCTGGAGGTAGGACGTGTCGGCTGAGCCGTCGGCGGCAGGCGGGGTGGGTACGCAGAGAAACACGAAGTCCGAGTCCGGAATGGCTTCGGTGAGTTCGTGGGTGAAGGTGATGGCGCCGGTGGCCAGATGCTTCTGGAGCAGTTCTTCGAGGCCCAACTCGTAGATGGGGACGTGACCCGCCTGTAGCGAGGCGACCCGGTCCCTGTTGATCTCCAGGACCCGAACTCGATAGCCGAGTTCGGCAAAGCACACGCCCGTGGTCAGACCGACGTACCCGGCACCAACGACGCCGATGTTCCCAAGGTGTGTGTTGTCTTCAGTCATTTTTGCATCGCCCATATGCTCGATCTTTCACTTGCAGTCTGCCAGCGCCAGTCAGGCGTTGACGTATCCGTGGTCATCATTCACTGTGGCAGGCGCCTGCTGGCTTTCCTCGGTTGCGAAGCGTGAGGGTGAACCGTGCGCCCCAGCCCGACCCCAAATTGGCCCTTCAGCCCGGATCGGGCAGCAGCGATGCGAAATGCTCAATGGTGCTGACGAGCCCCTCTTCGAGCGACACCTGTGGCGTCCACCCCAGCGTGTTGGTGGCCAGAGAGATATCGGGCTTGCGGCGGGTCGGGTCATCGGTCGGAAGCGGGAGGCGCCCCAAAGTTGAGTCCGAAGGGATCAACCTGAGGACAATGTCGGCCAGGTCCTTGACGGTGCGTTCCACCGGATTGCCCAGATTGACCGGTCCGGGGTGACCACTGTCAAGCATGGCCAGAATGCCGGTAACCAGGTCACTGACAAAACAAAAGCTTCGCGTCTGTTCGCCGTCACCGAAGATGGTGATCGGTTGACCGGTGAGGGCCTGGTTGATGAAGTTGGACACCACACGGCCATCATCGGCACGCATGCGCGGGCCGTAGGTATTGAAGATCCTGATGATCGAGGTGTCCACGTTGAACGTGCGGTTGTAGGCCATGGTGATCGCCTCGGCGTAGCGCTTCGCCTCGTCGTACACGCTGCGCGGACCAATCGGATTCACATTTCCCCAGTAGCCCTCGACCTGCGGGTGAACCGCCGGGTCGCCATAGACCTCGCTGGTGCTGGCCATCATGAATCGGGCGTTGTTCGCTTTCGCCAACTCCAGACACCATTGGGTACCAATGCTGCCGGTCTCCAACGTCAACATCGGAAACTCGAGGTAATGAGGCGGCGAGGCCGGACTGGCGAAATGCATGACCGAGTCGACCGGACCTTCGACCAATGGACTGTGACGAACGTCGGCCTCCATGAAGCTGAACCCGTCGTTGTCCAACAGGTGCGAAACGTTGATGGCCTGCCCCGACGAAAGATTGTCAATGCAGGTCACCCGGTCACCCCGGGCAATGAGTGCGTCGCAAAGGTGAGAACCAACGAAGCCGGCGCCGCCGGTAAGAACCACATGTGCCACATCCCCAGCGTAGAAGTCCCGCCAATTTTCCGTACTGAGCCGTTCTTCCCACTCCATGGCGCTCCGCGCCGGGGCCGTTCGGGCCCTCCCCTCGGCTACCGCCTCAGCCGTTCTTCCCACTCCATGGCGCTCCGCGCCGGGGCCGTTCGGGCCCTCCCCTCGGCTACCGCCTCAGCCGTTCTTCCCACTCCATGGCGCTCCGCGCCGGGGCCGCCGGGACGGCGGGAATCAGTACCCCGTGAGGAGTTGGGGAATCGCTTCGGTGGCCAGCGAGGCAATGGGGCCGGGGAAGATGCCAAAGACAACAGTGAACGCCAGCGAGATGGCGAGCGTGACCTGGGTCCCCAGCGGGATGCGGCCAAGGACAATGCCCTTGCCGCCGTCGCCGTACATGGCGAGCACGATGCGCAGGTACAGGTAAGCGGCAATCACCGCGCTGATCATCGCCACCAGCGCCAGCCAGAAACTGCGGGCATCAATGGCGGCGGAGATCACGTAGAACTTGGCGAGGAACCCCGAAGTGAACGGCACGCCCGCCTGGGCCAGCAACAAGATGGTGAAGACAATGGCCAGAACCGGCCGGCGGTTGGCCAGGCCGTTGTAGTCAGAGAGCTCATGGCGGTTGTCGCCCTCGCGACCCATGATCGTGACCACCGCAAAGGTCCCCGCAACCACGAAGCTGTAAGCCGCAAGGTAGAACAGCGACGCCGAGATGCCAAGATCGGTGCCGGCCTGAACCCCCATCAGGATGTACCCGGCATGGCTGACCGACGAGTACGCCAGCATGCGCTTGACGCTGGTCTGCACGATGGCAAAGAACGCACCAACAACCATGGTTGCCACCGCCATCACGTAGATAACGGGTTGCCAGATGTCGGCGTAGTCAGCGAAGGTCAAACTGAAGAGCCGCAGCAAAGCGGCGAAGCCGGCCACCTTCACGCCCGAAGCCATGTAGGCCACGACCGGGCTCGGGGCGCCTTCGTAAACATCGGGCGTCCAGGCGTGGAATGGAACAGCGGCGATCTTGAATCCCAAGCCGACCAACAGGAGGGCGAAGCCGCCGAAGAGAAGGCCGGTACTGCTCAGTTCAGGACCAGCAAGGAACTCGGCGATGTGGACCAGGTTGGTAGAACCGGTGGCCCCGTAGACCAGGGCGATGCCGTAGAGAAAGAACGCCGATGCGAATGCCCCAAGGACGAAGTACTTGACGCCCGCCTCCTGGGATTGCCACCGACCCAGGTGCATGGCGGCCAGGATGTACACGGCGATGGAGAGAATTTCGAGACCCAGGAACATGACGATCAGGTCGTTGGCCCCGGCCATGACCACGCCGCCTGCGCCGGACAACAGGAGCAGCACGTAAAACTCGACTTCAGAGAGCTGCTCGCGTTTCAGATAGTCGTGGGCCAGAAGCGCCGCCAGACCAATCGTGCAACAAATGAGCGCCGTGAGGAACAGCGAGAAACCGTCCACTCCCAGACTGCTGGCGAGCGTGCTGTAGGCGCCATGGTCGTGAACGTCGTCCCAAACCAGAATCGCGGAGATGAGTGCCGCCACCGCGGTGGTGACCGTGAGCAGAACCCACGTGACTCGGGGCAGCCAGCGGCCAAGAAGCGACTGGGCCAGCAGCAGCACAACCGCGCCGCCGGTCAGGATCATGAGCGGAGTGAGACCATCCCAGCGAACGGTCGGGAGGTCGACCCCCCAGGCGTCGTTCTGAAGCGCAAATAGCCCAAACATCGACATCAGCCTTCGTCCTCCCCATGGTCCTCATCGCCGCCGTGGCCGCCGTCTTCGCTGTGATCATCGCCGTGGTCATCGTCGCTGCTGTGATCATCGCCGTGATCGTCATCGCTGCTGTGATCGTCGCCGTGTCCATGGCTGACAGATCCGAATCCGTCGCCGCCGGTTCCCTGGGTGACCGGCTCGGTGAACCCGGGAACGTGGGTCTCGACGTGGGCAATGAGCGCGTCCACTGCAGGTTCCATCCGCTCGATAACAGGCTTGGGGTAGATGCCCATGAAGACTATGGCGACGATGAACGGCACCATGATCATGCCTTCGCTGAGCTTGAGGTCAGTCATGGTTGCGTTGTCGCCTTGAGCCTCACCGTGGAAGACCCGCTGGAACGCCCACAGGAGATACAGGGCCGCGAAGATCACGCCGGCGGCGGCGACGACCGCCCACCAACGGTGCGCCACAAAGGCACCCATAAGGATCAGGAATTCACCGACGAACCCATTCAAACCGGGAAGACCGATTGAGCTCAGCATCACCAGAGTGAAGACGCCGGCCATGAGCGGTGCCGACTTCTGCAGGCCACCAAGGGCCGCTATCTCACGCGTGTGGCGGCGCTCGTAGATCCAGCCAACCAGCAGGAACAACGCACCGGTCGATACACCGTGGTTGACCATTTGCAGAATGCTGCCTTCGATGCTCTCGGTGGTAACGGCAAAGATGCCAAGGACGATAAACCCAAGGTGCGCAACCGACGAGTAGGCCACGACCCGCTTCAGGTCCTTCTGCATGGTGGCAACAACGGCGCCATAAATGATGCCAACAACCCCCAAGGTCATGAAGAACGGGGCCGCCCACCGGGAGGCTTCGGGGAACAGGTAGAGGCCGAACCGGATGAAGCCGTAGGTACCGAGCTTCAACATCACACCAGCCAGAATGACCGAGCCGGCCGTTGGTGCTTCGGTGTGGGCATACGGCAGCCAGGTGTGAAGTGGAAAGATCGGGACCTTGACCGCAAACGCCAGAGCAAAGGACAAGAAGATCCACCGGGCGGTGTTGGGGGCAATGGCCTGCGCCTCGGCGATTTCAATCAGGTTGAAGGTGACATCGCCACCGACGGCGGATCGATGCAGATACACCAGGCTGATCATGCCGACGAGCATCAGAGCCGAACCGAGCATCGTGTAGAGGAAGAACTTCATGGCCGCATAGTTGCGGTTGCCATGACCCCACTTGGCGATCAGGAAGTACATCGGGACCAGCACGATCTCGAAGAACACAAAGAACATGAAGAGATCGAGCGCCATGAAGACCCCGAGACAACCAGCCTCGAGGATCAGCAGCCAGGCGTAGTAGGGCTTGTCGTCGTGTCCGGGGTTGACCGCAATGATGGCGAGCGGGAACAGCAGGGCGGTGAGAACCACCAACCAGAGCGAGATGCCGTCAACTCCGGCAAACCACTGAATTCCCAGCTCGGACAGCCAGTCCCGCTGGGAGATGAACTGGAATCCATCAACCACCGACTCGCCCTGTTCGGCGTCGAATTCGGTGAGCATCCAGATGGCCAGGGCGGCGGTGGCAACCGAGAACACGATGGCCAGCGGTTTGGACAGCTCGGGTCGAGAACCCGGCATGAGCGCGGTGATCAGCGCGCCGATGGCGGGTACCAGGACCAACCACGGCAGGACCGAGAATGAACCGTCAGCCGCAGTGGCTTCGGCGAGAGCAAGAACAGACATCAGAACGTGGCCCGGGTGACGAAGTAGACGAGAAGAGCAATTGCGCCGGTGCCGATGCCCAGCGCGTAGCTGCGCACATAGCCCGACTGCAGGCCGCGCAGGCCAAGACCGACGACGCGGGCAGATTTGGCGACGCCGTTGACGATGCCGTCAACGACCACGTCGTCAAAGGTGGTAACGGCGTTGAACAGGTGCCGGCCGGGGCCGCCCATAAAGGCGGTGACCGCCCGGTCATAGCCCCATCCGTCCGCCATGATCGGACGTTCGATGCTGTTCCGGTCTCGGGTGGAACTGAAATAGACCGAGCCCGCAGCTGCCAGTCCGGTCAACCCACCGGCAATGGCGATAAAGGCGATGATCCACTTGGTTGCGGTCCCGGCCTCGGAGTGAACTTCATTTCCGAAGAGCGACGGTTCCAGCCAGTGGTAGAGGAACTTGAGGTCGTCAGTGAACGGCAGGTTCATGAACCCGGCGACTGCGGCCAACCCGGCCAGAGCAACCAGCGGCAACGTCATCTGCCACGGCGACTCATGAGGGTGACGTTCCGGGCCAACTGTTGCGGGTGCGGTCGCGCTGGGCGCCGCGTCACCAGCTGCTCCGGTGCCTGCATCACTCCATCGAGGATCGCCGAAGAAGGTCATGATCACCAGACGAGTCATGTAGAACGCCGTCATGATCGCCGCGATGAGCAGCAGGAACCACATGGGACGGTTGTTGGTCCAGGCCGCCAGCAGAACCTCGTCTTTGGACCAGAACCCGGCGAATGGCGGCACGCCCGAGATGGCCAGCCAGCCAACAATCATGGTCATGCTGGTGATGGGCATCAGCTTTTGCAGACCGCCGTAGTTCCGCATGTCCTGGTCGTTGCTCATGCCATGGATGACCGAACCAGAGCCGAGGAAGAGCAGCGCTTTGAAGAATGCGTGGGTGATCATGTGAAAGATCGCCGCCACGTAGAAGCCTGACCCGACGGCCACGAACATGAAACCCAATTGGCTGACCGTTGAGTAGGCCAGCACTTTCTTGATGTCGTTCTGCGCCACCGCAATGGTGGCGGCAAACAGCGCGGTGAACAGCCCGACCCAGGCAATGACGTCGGGCACCCATTCGGCCGAGGCCGCGATGATCGGGTTGACCCGGGTAAGCAGGTAGACGCCGGAAGTCACCATGGTGGCTGCGTGGATCAAGGCGGACACCGGCGTGGGGCCCGCCATGGCATCCGGGAGCCAGAGATACAGGGGGAACTGCGCTGACTTGCCCATCGCCCCGACGAACAACAGCAGCGCAATGGCACTGGCGGTGGTGGAGCTGATCGTGCCGGAAAGCATCGTGTCGTAGTTGATGGAACCGAAGGTCAGGAACGCCAGGAACGTGGCGAGCATGAACCCAAAGTCGCCCACACGGTTGGTGATGAACGCCTTCTTTCCGGCCGACGAGTTGGCTTCGTCGGTGAACCAGAACGAGATGAGGAAGTAGGAGCACGCGCCCACGCCTTCCCAGCCCAGGAACGTGAGCAGCAGGTTGTCGCCAAGCACCAGCAACAACATGGAGAACGCAAACATGTTGAGGTAGATGAAGAACTTGGAGAAGTTCTCATCACCGTGCATGTACCCGATCGAATACAGGTGAATGAGGGTGGCGACACCGGTGATGAACAGGATCATCGTGACCGACAACGGGTCAGCCAGGAAGCCGAAGCTCACATCCAGATCGCCAGCCGGCACCCAGTCAAAGAGCTTGACGCTGACGAAGCGTTCTTCGCTGGGCAGACTGCGCAAGCCCAGGAATACCAGTACCGAGGCCGCGAAGGATCCCCCCATGGCCGCGGTGGCGACCCACCCGGCGATGGGTTCGCCGAGGCGGCGTCCGGCGACCATGAGAAAGAGAAATCCGGCGAGCGGGAACAGTGGCACAAGCCACACGAGTTCTGCGAGTTGTTCCACGATGTCAGCCCTTCAAGACCGAGATGTCGTCGATGGTGGCGTCGGGTCGGCGGCGCGTGATGGCAACCACCAGCGCCAAACCGATGACCACTTCGGCCGCAGCGACAACCAGCACGAAGAACACGCTGACCTCACCACCGAGGTCCCGCAGCTCCCGGCCAAAGGTGACAAAGGTGAGGTTGACCGAGTTGAGCATCAGCTCAACGCACATGAACATGACCAACGGATTGCGGCGAATCAGCAGGCCGTAGGCGCCAATGGCAAATATCAGGGCGGCCAGCACGAGGTACCAGGTCGATGTGACATCCATCAGGCGTTCGCCCCTGTGTCCGCGGGGTCGGCGTCAGCGGGGTTGGCGTCAACGGCATCGCCGTTGCCATGCAGGTCTTCGTTCCAGAACGACGCTCTTTCGGGCATGGGCTGGAGCAACTCGTCATCGCGGCCACGAGCCAGAACGACGGCTCCAACGACCGCAATGGTCAGCAGGAGCGCAGTGATCTCGAACGCAAAGATGTAGTCGGTGAAGACCACGCGACCCAGTTGGGCAATGTTGGAGTTGTTCTCGGTGCCCACAATCTGATCGTCCGGCAGCGTGACCGCAGGCTGGTCAACCTGGGTGGTGATGGAATCGAGTTTGGGGGCGGTGACCGACCGCTCGCCGGTGATGTCGGCCTGGACGAACACGATCGCCATGATCGCAATACCCAGACCCACCAGTGCGGCCAGCGACCGTTGGCCCACGATGGGTTCGATGCTCAGGTCTTCAGATTGATCGACGCCCAGCAACATGATGACAAACAGGAACAGCACGACGATGGCGCCGGCATAGACAATGACCTGAACCGCGGCCAGGAACTGGGCGTCCTGAGCCAGAAACAGGACGGCGACCGAGAACAAGGTCATGACCATGAACAGTGCGGCGTGAACCGGATTCCTGGCCGTGACCACTCCCAGGGCGCCAATGAGCGAAAACGCGCCGGCAACGATGAAGACGATCAGTTCCACCATCAGTGATGACCTCCCGGAGTTTCGGGCTTCCGGGCCGCAACAGTGGTGGTTTCAAGGTCGGCGGTCTGGCCTTTTTCGGGAGGTCGAACGCCGTAGCCCAGTTCGCCCGCCCACGCGACTTCGCCGACGTATTCGGCGCTGCCGCTCGGAGAGGTGGCGCGCATCCAGGCCGAGGTCATCTCGTCTTCGCCGGGCCGCCAGTCTTCCCAAGGAAGATGCCTCGGCATCCCGTCATCGCCAACGACCAGTTCGTCTTTGGTATAGATGGCGTCCTCGCGGTTGGTGAACGAGAACTCGAAGAGTTTGGACTCGGTGATGGCCTGGGTTGGGCAGGCTTCCACGCAGAGGTCGCAGTGGATGCAGCGCAGGTAGTTGATCTCGTAGATGTAGCCATAGCGCTCACCGGGCGAGACCGGGTCATCGATTGGGTTGTCCTTGCCGCGCACGTAGATGCAGTTGGCGGGGCACACGCCGGCGCACAGCTCACAACCAATGCACTTTTCCATACCGTCCTCGTACCTGTTGAGTACGTGGCGGCCGTGGAGGCGGTCGGGCTTGGGCCGCTTCTCTTCGGGATAGGAGGTGGTGACGCGTTCCTCGCCCAACTTCTTGAACGTGACCGCAAAGCCTTCGAGGCTCTCAAAGATGCCCATCAGTCGATTACCTCTCCGGCAAGTCGGCGCTCCCGGCTGGAGCGTATGGCAGCCAACAGGAGGCCGGCACCTGCTGCGAAGCCGAGGAGTACAAAGATTGCGGTCACGAACGGATTCCATCCCTGATCGCGGCCCACATCGAATGCGGCGACCGCCAACAGCCAACCCAAGGCCAGCGGAATCATGAACTTCCAACCAAGGTCCATCAGTTGGTCATAGCGCAGGCGGGGAAGCGTGGCGCGGAACCACACAAAGATGAACAGGAAGCAGAGGACCTTGAGCATGAACCAGAGGATTCCCCAGGCCCAGCCGAAGCTTTCGAAGAACGGAATGGGGCCATCGGGTCCACCGAAGTAGAGCGTCACGATGATACCGGACATGGTGATGACGTTCATGAACTCGGCCAGGAAGAACAGGGCGAATTTGATCGAGCTGTATTCGGTGTGGAAGCCACCGACGATTTCCTGTTCGGCCTCCACCAGGTCAAACGGCGGGCGGTTGAGTTCGGCGGTGACCGCAATCAGGAAGATGATGAAGGGCACAAAGCCGGTGACCCACACGTTCCAGTTCCAGCCATTGGCCTGGTCTGCGACGATGTCATGGGTGGACAGGCTGCCGGACTTGAGCAGCACCGGAATGAGGCTGAGACCGAGCGCAGCTTCATACGAGATCATCTGCGCCGTGGCCCGTACCGATCCGAGCAGCGGGTATTTCGATCCGGATGACCAGCCGGCGAGCATGATGCCGTAGACCGCCATGGAAGACATGGCGAGAACAAAGAGGATGCCCACTGGCGGGTCGGCAATCTGCAGGTAGGTGGTGTTCCCAAACCATCCAACCGATCCGTTGCTGTTGTCGAAGTCGCCGCCGAGCGGAACCACCGAGAACAACAGGAAGGCGGGGATGATGGCGAGGTACGGAGCCAGCTTGAAGACAAACCGGTCGGCCCGCTCGGGGATGAGATCTTCTTTGAAGAACAGCTTGATGCCGTCCGCCAGCGTTTGGAACAAGCCCCACGGACCGGCGACGTCCGGGCCGATGCGATTCTGGAAATCGGAGACGAGTTTGCGTTCGAACCAGATCATCAACATGACCGATACCAGCAGCAGCGCAAAGGCAACCACGACCTTGATGATCACGATGAGGATTTCTTCGAAGCCAACGCCGCCGATGAAAAGCGGGTCGACGGCCAGCACCGTGGCGATGGCAGACAGAGAACTCATGCCGCTTCGACCCGGACATCGGTGACCGGGGAATCAATGTCGATGAGCAGACCAGGATCAACGTCATCGTGATTGGCGGCAATGGCGATAACGCCGCGCATAACCGACGGGTCCGAAATGACCGGGCCAAAGATCTGACCTTTGGCGGAACTGACTTTGACGTTGCTGGCAGCCGCGAAGCCGAGCCGGTCGAAGTCAGCGGGTGCCATCCGGATCTCACCGGGGCCCCCAAGGTGGCTGCTGGCGGCACAGTTGGAAATGATCGTGCCGTTGTCGTACATCGTGCGGTCGACGACCAGGCGCCAGGAGTACGCGTCGACCTGGGGCGCCGTAGGAGCCGAAACGGCGGCCGACGAGCTGATGGGATTCGGGCGACCGGAAACCGCGTCACCAGACAGGATGACCCCATTGTTGGCGCCGAGCGAGTCGGTGCTGATGGGAGCGTGCAGACCAGAGACCTTTGCTATTTCTCTGGTGACGCCGTCGGCGGAATCAAAACCGAGGTCGTTGCCCAGCTGCCACGCCAGCTCCGCAGCGATCATCCAGTCTGGGCGAGCGGTGCCCGGAGACGTGACCTTCTGATTGACCGCGGTGACGCGACCTTCAAGATTGGTGTGTGACCCGTCGTGTTCTCCAACCGCAGCGGCGGGGAGAATCACCGAGGCATGGGCGGCAACCGACGAGTTGGCAAACAGATCGACGGCGATGACGGTGCCCACCCCGCGCATGGCTTGTTGGGCCAGCTCGCGGTCGGGGAAGTCGGCCAGCGGATCAGCGCCAAGAAGAATCAGCACATCGAGCTGTCCGGATGCGGCGGCCTGGAGCATTTGGGTGGTTCCCATACCCGGCGTCGAAGGGGTCTGGCCCCACTGTTGACCAAACCACGTGGCGCCGTCGGCCAACGTCACGCGACCAGGCAGAACACCAGGCGTGAGGCCCATATCCAACGCACCGGCGACATTGCCGCGGCGCAGCGCCGGCAGGAAACGAGCGCCGTCCATGGTGGCGAAGGATCGCAGCGCGGCTTCGGTGAAAACCGGCGACTCTGCAAGCGATGTCCGGCCGGCGATGACGGTGAAGGGTCCACTGGCCAGCGCTTCGGCAACGTCGGGAAGATCGTTGTTCATCGAGCCGTCTGCCAGGCCCGCCACGACGGACGCAATCTCGCCGGGACGAACCCGCACGGTCATGGAGGTGAGGTGAGAGAGCCCGGTGGCCGTGGGGGTCAACTCGATGAGTTTGACATTGTCCCTGATGACCGCGTGACGCAGTCGGAGAAACAAGGTGCCGAGCTCTTCTTTGGGATCGCCGCCGAGAAGCACAACGGTGCTGCCGGGAGCAAATGCTTCGTCGAGCGTGGTGCGCGGCAGCGAGAAGAGGAGTTGGGGTGCCAATCCGTCGGCCAGCTGCGCATCAACGTTGTCGGTGCCGATGATGCCTTTGGCCAACCGGGCCCACGCGTACTGGCCTTCGTTGGTCAGCCGGGCGCCGCCAATGACACCGATGCGGCTGGGGCCACCGTTACTGAGAGCGGCACGAATGGCGTCGGCGGCAGCACCCGCGGCTTGTGGCCATGACGCACCAACAAGTTCGGTGCCGGCGCTGCTGGGGTTGCCCAGCGCGTCGCCGCGCATGAGCGGGGTGGTGATGCGAGTGTCGGCCTGGGTCGCTTCGAAGCTGAACCGATCCCGGTCCGACATCCAGCCCCAGTTGACCGAGTCGTTGTCGACGCCCTGGTACCGAAGGACCTCGTTACGCGACGCCTGAATGGCGATGCGGTCGCCCATTGCGTTGGGGAACGTTGAGGTGACCTCATTGAGATCCCAAGGCCGGGCTTTGAAACGGTACGGCTTGGCGGTCAATGCGCCCACGGGGCAGATCTGCACGGTATTGCCGGAGAAGTAGGAGCTGAACGGCTCGTCCGGGAAGGTGTTGACCTGGGTCTGATTGCCGCGGTCCATGAAGTGAATCAGCGGATCGCCAGCCACCTCGTCAGCAAAGCGGGTGCAGCGGTCACAGAGAATGCACCGTTCGCGGTCAAGGTAGACGGTGTCGCTGATGGCGATGGGCTTTTCGAAGTGACGCTTCTCTTCAACAAAGCGACTCTCGCCCGGCCCATAGGCCATTGTCTGGTCCTGGAGCGGGCATTCGCCGCCCTTGTCACACACCGGGCAGTCCAACGGGTGGTTGATCAAAAAGAGCTCGAGTACCCCGTCCTGGGCCGCCTTGGTGACCTCAGACCGCGTATCCACCTTCATGTCCGGAGACGCTTTGATCATGCATGTGGGCGTGAGGGCCGGACCCCGTCCCGTGTCGCATTCAACGATGCACATGCGGCACATACCAACCGCCGACATGCGGGGGTGGTAGCAGAAGCGCGGGATGTACTCGCCGGCTTCTTCCACGGCATCGATCAGAACTTTGTCGCCATCAACGGTGACGTCGGCCCCGTTGAGGGTGATGTTGACCGGGTTGGCGAAGGCCGGAGCGGCGGCTCCACCTTCAGCCTGGTTGGGGGCCGCCTCTTCAGGGGTGGCGTCAGCGACATCGGTCATGTCAGTGACCTCCGGCGGCTTCGGCGACTACCGGGATGCGGGCTCGGACTTCGGCGTCGCCGTCCCCAACCTCGATATAGGCTTCGAACTCATTGCGGAACTTGCCAACCGCAGATGCAATGGGTGACACCGCCGACGGACCGAGCGGGCAGATAGTGGTCTGCTTTGGCGGCCAGGCGATACCGGGGCTGATGCTCTCGCACACGTCGAGCAGCATGCCCAGGTCCGCCGGACGGCCGTGGCCGGCGATGATGCGGGCCAGAATCCGTTCGAGCCAGGTGGTGCCTTCCCGGCATGGGGTGCACTTGCCACAGGACTCGCGAGCAAAGAAACGCACAAGGTTGTGGCAGGCTTTGACCATGTCGGTGGTCTGGTCCATCACCACAATGGCGCCGGACCCGAGCATGGAACCGGCCATGTCGACCTTCTTCTTCTCCAACTCCAGGTCCAGATGTTCTTCATAGAACCACGGCGCTGATGCGCCGCCGGGGATAAACGCTTTCAGCGCGTTGCCGTCCCGGATACCACCGGCGTAGTCCTCGCCATAAATCAGGTCGCGGAAGGTGGTGGTACCAAACTCAACTTCGAAGACGCCGGGGTTGTTGACGTGGCCCGACACGGCGAACACCCGGGTTCCTTTTGACGCTTCGTCGCCAATGGCGGCAAACGCATCGCCGCCGTTGGACATGATCCACGGCAGGTTTGACAGAGTCTCCACGTTGTTGACGATCGTGGGCTTGCCATACACGCCGACCGCCGCCGGGAAGAACGGCGGCTTGAGTCGGGGCATCCCGCGGTTGCCTTCCAGGCTCTCAATGAGCGCGGTCTCTTCGCCAACGATGTAGGCGCCAGCACCCCAGTGCAGCACGATGTCCACCGAGAAATTGGTGCCCATGATGTTCTTGCCAACCAGGCCTTCGGCATAAGCCTCGTTCAGCGCGTGGGCCATACGTTCCTGAGCGTGGGCCATCTCTCCCCGGATGTAGAGGAAGCACTGGCTCAAGCCCACGGCGTAGCAGGCGATGAGGCAACCTTCGATCAGCTGGTGCGGGTCACGCTCCAGCAGCAACCGGTCTTTGTAGGTTCCGGGTTCGGACTCATCCCCATTGACCACCAGGTAGCGGGGCCAGACATTGGGCGGGCAGAAACCCCACTTGATGCCAGCGGGGAAACCGGCGCCGCCGCGACCCAGCAGGCTGGCCGTCTTGACGTCTTCGTGGACCTCGGTGGGCGTCTTCTCCAACGCCGCTTTGAGACCGGCATAACCACCCGTGCGGAGGTAGCCGGGCAGCGTATGGCCGTCTTCGACATCGAAACGACTGGTGACGATTTTGGGAATCTCGGCCATTATTTGCCGGCCTCCTCAACCGGGAACCACTCGGGCGCAACGGCGGTTTCGACCGAAGCAACTCCGGCGGCCTTGTCGGCGGGAATATGCTGGCGGCTCAGGGCAAGGGTTCCGTGGGGGGGCACCGTCATCGAACCATCACGCAATCCTGCGATCAGCAGGTCAAAATCGTCGTTGGTCACCTTGTTGATGTAGCGATAGTTGACCTGCAGGCACGGCGCCTCAGTGCAGGCCGCAATGCACTCGACCGGTTCAATCGAGAACAAGCCATCATCGGTGATCGCGCCGGGTTTGATGCCCAGACTTTCTTCGGCGTGGTGCACCAGATCATCGGCTCCGAGCAGGTGACACGAAATGCCGTGACAGATGTTGATCTGATGGCGGCCCACCTCATGGAGCTTGAACATCTCATAGAACGTGCACGTGCCCATGACTTCGGCGGCGGTGATGCCGACCAGTTCCGCAATGTGGGCCATTGCATCGTCGGTGACCACGCCGTCCTGTTCCTGAGCCAGGTGCAGAAGCGGGATGGTGGCACTCTTGACTTTGGGGTACCGGGAGATGATGTCGTGCGCAATTTCGAGACTCGCAGAACTGAAGCGGGCCATCAGCGATCCACCTCGCCCATGATGGGATCCACCGTGGAGATGATGGCCACCGCGTCAGCGACCAGGGAGTCTTGGAGCATGTGGGGCATCACCTGCAGATTGGTGAAACTGGGGGCGCGAATGTGCATGCGGTAGGGATGGGCGCTGCCATCGCTGACGATGTAACAGCCAAGTTCTCCCCGGGGAGATTCGACCGCGGCGTACGCCTCACCTTCGGGGACCTTGAAGCCTTCGGTGAAGATTTTGAAATGGTGAATGAGCGCTTCCATGGACTCGTCAATCCGCGCGCGGGGCGGCGGGGTGACCTTCTTGTCCTGGAGCCGGTAGTCACCGGGCGGCATCTTTTCAATGCACTGCCGAACGATCTTGATGGACTCGCGGACTTCGTTCAGGCGGATGGAGTACCGGTCAAAACAATCGCCAAAGCTGCCAACCAGCACATCGAAATCCACTTCTTTGTACTTGAGGTAGGGCATGTCACGACGCAGATCCCATGCGTAGCCGGTGGACCTCAACAGCGGGCCCGTGACCCCAAGGGCCAGGCACTCGTCGGCGTTCACGGTGCCCACGCCCTGCAGGCGTTCCCGCCAGATGGGCTGACCGGTGAGGAGTTGGTCGTATTCGTCAAGCCGGGGTTCGACGGCATCGAGTACCGCGCCGATTTCCTCTCGCCAGTTGTCGGGCAGGTCCGCGGCAACACCGCCGGGGCGAATGTAGTTGTGATTCATCCGCAGGCCGCTGATCTTCTCCAGTTCCCGAAGAACCAGTTCCCGTTCCCGCCAGCCAAACAGCATCATGGAAACCGCGCCCATGTCCATGCCGTTGGTGGCTTGGAAGAGCAGATGCGACGACATCCGGTTGAGTTCGCACATCATCATACGAATCCACTGGGCGCGGGCCGGGACTTCGATCTCCAGCAGCTTCTCAACCGTCAGCGCAAACGCCAGCTCGCTGAACAGCGGCGAGGCGTAGTCCATACGGGTCACGTTGGTGGGGCCCTGCAGATAGGAAAGGTCTTCGCCGGTTTTTTCCATGCCGGTGTGGAGGTATCCGATGACCGGCTTGGAGCGCCGCACCACTTCGCCCTCCATCTGCAGGATCAGGCGAAGCACGCCGTGGGTCGAGGGGTGCTGAGGCCCCATGTTGACCACCATCGTGCCGTCCTGGGTGGCTTCGGCCAGGGCTTCGGCGTTGATGGCGTCGCTCTCGGAGATGCGCAGAATCGCACTGCCCTCACGGAGCCGCACGCGGGACGCGGGGTCACCGACTGCGCCGGCTGGATTTCCGACTGCTCCGGCTGGATTTCCGGCTGCGCCTGCTGGGGTTGGTTGATCAATGATGGCCATAGTGTTCTCCCGCTACTTGGCGGTGGGGGCCCCTTTGAATTGCACGGGTACAGATCCAATGGCGTAGTCCTTGCGCAACGGGTGACCCTCCCAGCCATCAGGCATCAGGATGCGAGTGGGATCAGGGTTGCCATCAAAGGTGATGCCATACATGTCCCAGGTCTCGCGCTCGGCGGCTTCGGTACCGGGGTAAATGTCAAACAGACTGGGGACCACCGGATTGGACTCCGGGACCTGCACTCGCACGCGAGTCCGGCGGGCTTCGTCGTGATTCATGAAGGTGATGACCAGCTCGAAACGTTCGGCGGTGATCCCGGGACCAACCACTCGACCCATGTGGGTCAGGTAGTCGACGCCGGTGAGGTCGAGGATGGAAACGCAACCCTCGGCTCGCAGCGCGGTGGCAAGGTCGATCATCTGGTCAGGAGTGGCGTGCAGCACGCGATCACCGTGACTCCAGGTTACCGGCACGCCGTGAACGGTCTCCAGAACCGGGACAGGCGATGCATCCTCGGTCGACTCGTCCGGGTCCGGGGCAGCATCGTCGGTCATGCTCGGACTACCGCCCTGCTCATCGCAGCACCACCTGCGAATCGGTCTGACCGTCCCGCTGCTCCACAACCAGTCCGGCTCCACCACCGGCCTCTTCGCGACGGTCCATGAGCTCGCCAGACTCGATCTTTGCGTGCATGGTGAGAATGGCGTGCATCAGGGTTTCGGGACCGGGAGGGCACCCGGGCGCGTAGACGTCCACGGGCACCAGTTGATCCACGCCCTGCACGATGGCGTAGTTGTTGAACATGCCGCCGCTTGATGCGCAGACTCCCATGCTGATGACCCACTTGGGTTCCATCATCTGGTCATAGACCTGCCGGAGGATCGGCGCCATTTTCTGACTGACGCGGCCAGCAACGATCATCAGGTCAGCCTGACGAGGAGAGGCACGGAATACTTCCATGCCATAGCGGGCCAGGTCATAGTGCGCGGTGCCGGCCGCCATCATCTCGATTGCGCAGCAGGCCAGGCCAAACGAGGCAGGCCAGAGGCTGCGGGCCCGTGACCAGTTGACCAGGTCTTCGACCTTGGCGGTGAGAAAGTTGTGCTCCAGCCCGCCAATGCCTTTTTGCAGAATGTTGTCGGTATTGCCAATGAGCGGAATATCAATATCGGGCATTATGCAGCCTCGCGACCTTCGGTGCCGACCCGGCGAACGCCGGTGCCGGTGCGACGGGCCCCGACCGGAGCCACGGTGACGCCGCCCGGATGTTCCGGCGATTCCAACATGGTGACCGGGTTGGCCTTCTTGATGGGACCCCAATCCAAAGCACCGTTGCCGATGAGGTAGACGAAGGACTCAAAGACCAGGAACGAGAAGATGCCAATGGCAACCATCCCGTAGGCGCCGAGTTCCCGGAAGATCATGGCCCAGGGGTAGAGAAAGATGATCTCAATGTCGAAGACAATAAAGATCATCGCCACCAGAAAGAATCGAACCGGGAAGCGTTCGGGATTATCGCTACCGGGAACGATGCCGCATTCGTACGGCGCACTCTTGGCCGACGTTGACCTGTTGGGGGCAAGCAGTCGAGATGCCACAAAGCTGAGCGCGGCAAAAAGGAATGCCAGAACCAGCAATGCGAAAATCGGCAGATATTGCCCCAGCATGATCAGACGGCGGCGGCGGCGCCGCCGGCCAGGCGTTCACGGAGGGTGAGATCCCGGAGGTGAAGCACAAGGCAGCATGCCAGGAAGATGGCCAGATTGACGAACGTGAACAGCGCCGGGATCAGGCGGAGATTGCCCAGGTTGCGTTCCATCACCACCGAGACATTCGCCTTCTCGGTGTCAACGGTTGGCAACGGTGGAGCTTCGCCCGGGACCGCAGGCTGATCGACCGCAACCTGGGCCTGCACAACTGCGTAGTTGGTCGGGTGGGTGATGCGGGCGGTGCTGGCGATCTTGTGCCAGACGCGTGCGCCAATGCTGTCGCTGGTGCGCCCGGGCTTTCCACCCTGCTGGAAGGCGTCCAGGAAGATGAACTCGGCGTCAGCGCCGAAGATCTCGTTCTCACGGAGCGCCGCGTCTGCGGTGGCCGTCGCTTCGCCGGATTCGGCGGTGGAGAGAAGGTTCCACTGGTTGAGGTTCAACCAGCCCCGCTCCTCAGCATCTTCGATGATTGCGGGGCCAATGGCGTCCAGGGCGCTGAGCGTCAATTCGTCGATCCGTTGGTTTCGAGTTGCCACTCGGGCGGCCACAACGTCCTCGATCTGGCTGTCGCTCAGTCGACGAGGATCATCGGCTCCAGTGATCGTTGCGTTCCGGGCCGAAACCACCTCGGTGATCTCGGACTGGGACCGCACCAGAAGCGCTTCGAAAATGTTGTCAGCACCGGAGACGGTCTCGGAGATCGCCTCGATCTTGTTTTCATTGTTCTGCGGGTTGAGAAGCTCTTGCAGCACCGCCTCGCGCTCAGGACCGTCGAAGGCAAGAAGCAGTTCCACGGCGCGCGGCGTGCAGCCGGGCTGCGGCCCGGCGTACTGATAGCCACTCAGCGCTGCGGAGCTGGCGGTGGCCGAATTGAAGACGTCCACGTCAAGACCACAGTTGGTGTCGGGCAGATCCGCAACGCGGCCGGTCACTGCTTCGGCGATACCTATGGACGGCTCTTCGATGCCGGCGGGATCGGTGACGAACTCTTTGACTTCCCATGTGGGGCTGGAACCCACCCAGCCAATGCCGTAAATCCACCAGATGATGCCCATGAGAAACATCCATCCGAAGATGCCGGCCAGGGCCAACATGGAACCGAGGCGAACACCACTGTTGGTCACCAGAAGCAACCAGATGGAACCCATCAGCACCGCGACGGCGACCGCGACGGTCAGAACGCCACGAATCTCCGGTTCCCAGCTGATGCCGGCAAAGACCGTTCCCAGCAGGGTGGATGCCGAGGTGGCGAAACTCAGAACAGACGACATTACTCAAGCCCTCGTTCGTAGGCCACAATTGCGGCAATCTGATCGGTGGAAAGGGTGCCGGACCGACCTTCACAGTGACCAAAGATCGGCGCCCGTTCTCCGGAGTCACGGTCAGCAACACAGGCACCGAAGGCGGGCATCTGTCCGCCGCCGTCGCCTTGCCCGTAATTTCCGTACTTCTGGCCGTTGACCGAGCCCACGGTGATGAAGTCGATCTGTTCGTCGTCGTCGCTGAACTGGCTGAGCGTGGCTCCGCCGTTCAGTGCGGGCCCAAAGCCCCCGCCTCCGTCCACGACATGCGGTATCAGCAGCTGGTCCATGGTGGCACCGTCGGCCAGGTCAGCTGACGCAATGTCGTTGGCGCTGTAGGACCATCCGGCGCTGTGACAGCGGGCGCAACCGTAGGCGCCGGCGCCGGCCGGGTTGTTGAAGAGGAGTTCACCCATGGTGGCGCCGGTGGGGTCGGCCTGGGCTTCGGCCAGGATCGGCGAGGCCAAGGGGCCCAGCACACCTGTTTGGTAGGCGTCGAGTTCCTCCTGGGCGGCTTTCAATGCGGCTTTGGCGGCCGCGACCGTTGCGTCAGCCTCTACGGCCGCAGCGGCTTCGGCATCACCATCGAACTTGACCTTGTTGGCCTTTCTGAGCACCAACTCCGCATCCTCCACATCATGTTCAAGGTCGGCAATGTGGTGATCCTGACGGGCAATCTCCACTGCGACGTCGGGGTTGCGGGTGAGCGCCACATCTTCTGCCGCGGCCTCAAGTCCGGCGACAACGGTGTCAGCCAGTTCGTCCTGAGTCAGCTGCTCATCAGCGATGTACTCGATGATGTTCTCCAGGTGCTGTTCGGTGAGGGGGCCACCACCGGGGGCGCCCCACGCCGGCATGGGCGAATTCTGACGACCGAAGTTGAGGATGTAGCGGACCTCCTCAAACGAGTACCGCTGCATCAGGCCAGCGAGCGAAGGAACCTGCCAGTCCACCTGATCCACGAAGTTGCCGGAGTCATCAAGGATGGTGAAGGACCGGAGGCCACCGCCCCCTTCAACCGAGCCATGGCACTGACCGCAGTTCTCTTCGTAGAGACCTTCGCCTGCTCGGACGAATTGGTCTTCTTTGTATTCAATTGCGCCTTCGTGGCGGCCGGGCTCGCCGAGCCAGTACAGCGGAAGGGAGATGGCAATGATGCCGAGCATTCCCAAAGCCGCAGTCAGGCTCATGTCGAGACGCTTGGTCTCCATGAGCTCGTCGCCCCACTGCGGCTTGCGGTTGGGCGCAAGTTCGAGTTCGGCGCCGATTTCTTCGCGGCCCTGAATCCAGTTGAAGAACCAGTAGACCAGCGTGCCAACGATGAGGACACCGACCAGCACCATGCCAATGGCACGTTGTGGTGACACCCCCAGAACAGTCGCAAAGGTTGGAGAAAGAACTTCGTGCATCAGTGTGAAGCCTGTCCTACACAGTTGGGGCCTTCAGCTTCCTGGCCGGTGGTGTTGACGCCAATGGGCGGTCCTTGAATAACGGTGCCGGTTTTCACGATCAGCGAGCCGTCTTTGACCTCCATGGCGAAGCGGTCCATGCCACGCGGGGCGGGGCCGCCGCGCTTCTCGCCCACGCGGTTGTACTGCGAACCATGGCATGGACATTCAAACCACTGCGAGGTGAGACATTCCGGTACTCGGCAGCCGAGATGCGGGCATTTCTGGAAGAGCGCAATAACGCCTTCTTCCATGCCGGCCAGTTCAGCACCGGAGTAGACGCTACGGGCCTTCTCTTTGGCTCCGGGTGGATAGGCGGTGATCCATGCCCGGGCTTCCGGCTTGTAGAGGAAGCCATTGCTGTCTGACACCTGCGAGAGCAGGTCTGCGATTGGACCCATGTTCACATCAGCACCGAAACCGGTGATGAACGGCGGCCACAGGAAGCCCACAACCGCGGCACCGAACATGCCGGTGCTCAGGCCAGTGAAACCAACGATGGAGCGATTCAGGAACTTCCGACGCTCAACCCCGACGGTCTCGGCATCAGGTGGTGTCCATTCGGCGACCGGTGCGGTCTGGGCTTTGACCAGGTCGGCGGAATCGCGACGAGCCAGCACGGCGGCGCGCTCGACATCTTTGCCACTGGGCATATCAAGCTCGACTTCGGACACCGAGGCGCGACCGGTGTCACGGGCACGGGTCTCACGGGCCAGGTAGCCGGTGGCGGACTCGGTATCGCGGCGGCGGCCGGCGGCCACAAACATCACGATGGCAAGAACGATGATGACGGGTATGACGATGGCAAGGATCCACATGGGAATTACCTCCCTGGCTTTCGCATCTTGGGCTTGAAGGTGTTCACGGAATTTCGCAGTTTCTCAGGTGATGTACGGATGGAGCAGTGGATGGCGACCGACAAGGGCCTTACAGCTCGAAGAACAGGCCGGCCTGCCACGGGAAGACGAAGTTGAAGCCGGGTCCTCGGAAGAACGAGCCAATGATGACCAGCGTCGCCCAGAACATGAGGTGAATGGTCCAGAGCGAGATGGCGAACTTGCGCTTCTCGGGCGCGGCGTGCGGGTTGCGGTCGATGTAGGGAGCGATCGTGAGGATGAACACGCCCATGCCGGGAACCGTCACGCCGGCCACCATCGGGTGGAACATGGTGAGGAGTTCCTGAAGGCCGAGGAAGTACCAGGGCGCTTTGGACGGGTTGGGCGTCTCGTTGAAGTTGGCCAGTTCGAGCAGCGGAGCGTTCACGAAGATGGAGAAGATGAGGGTGAATGCGGTAATGGCCAGCGCAGAGACGAACTCGACGATCAACAGGTGCGGCCACACGTGGACCTTGTCCATGGGCTTGGCTTTGACGTCCTGGATGGAACCGGACTTGACCACGGTGAGCAGCCGCTGGGTATGGCCGCCTGGGCCCGTGGGTACCGGCGCCGCAGCCGCAGTGGCAACCGCTCCGCCACCTGAAGCCGCAATCGCGTCGGCCGGAACTTTCTCGACCGCAGTTCCGCCGCCGGCGCTTGCGCCAGCCGCTTTGGCTTTGGCAGCTTTGGCGCGCTCCAGCAGGTGCGCGGGAATCTTGGATTCGGCCTCTGATGGCGCCGCGTCACTAGCCGCGGGGGCGTCAGCAGCGGGTGCGGCGTCGGCGGCAGGAGCCGCGTCGCCAGCCTTCTTGGCCGCCGCCCGGGCTTTGGCCTCGGCGGCTTTCTTCAGAAGATGCTCTGGGATCTCAGTCATAACGTTTCTCTCTTCCAGATCCGCTACAGCGGACCGGAGATGCCTCCATCCTTACGGACTCGCCAGAAGTGGATGGCCATGAATATGACGGTTACGAACGGCAACATCAGTACGTGAAGCACATACCACCGCAACAGCGTGTCGGTGCCGATCTCCACCCCGCCCAGCAACACGAACCGGACCTGCTCGCCAAAGACGGGGGTGAAGCCCATCATGTTGGTACCCACCGTCACCGCCCACAAGGCCAACTGGTCCCACGGCAGGAGGTAGCCAGTGAACGACAGCAGGAGGGTCAACTGGAGAAGGATCGTACCGATCACCCAGTTGAACTCCCGAGGCGGCTTATAGGCCCCGTGATAGAAGACGCGGGCCATGTGCAGGAAAACGGACAACACCATCAGGTGGGCCGCCCATCTGTGCATGTTTCGGACCAACAGGCCGAAGAACACCGAGGTCTGCAGGGTGTAGATGTCGTCCCAGGCGGCGGCCGCCGTCGGACGGTAGAAGAACATCAGGAAAATGCCGGTCACGGTGAGGAGAATGAAGAGGAAGAAGCTGAGCCCACCGAGGCAGAGCGTGTAGCTCACCTTGACGGCGTGGCGCTTCACCTTGACCGGGTGCAGGTGGTAGAGCACCGAGTTCATGATGACGTACGAACGGTTACGGGGACTATCGGAGTAGCCCTTCCGAAAGATCGAACCCGGCCGGAAGATCGAGCTCCACGCCTGCGACCCTTGGACCTGATCGGTCAGGTCGGTAACCGCTTTGCGGACATCGTCTGCTGTTGGTGGTGTGAGTGACATATCTCTTCGCTGTGTCTACCTGTGGGTCAGTCTCTGCGTGCTTCTTGGCTATCCGAGGCGCATTCCATAGCCGTAGCCATGGGAGTTCGTGCGTTGGTGTCCATCGCCGGCGCCGGTTGGCTCGCCAACTTTGCCAAGGATGATCACGCCGGTGGGGCACCGGTCCACGCACAAGGCGCAGCGGGTGCAGACATCGTCGTCGATGGTGAAGATGACGTGGTCGGTGGGGTCAAGTCCGGGTTGTTCGGTGCCGATGGCCGAGTCGATGGCATCGGGGCTCACCATGAAAATGCACTTCCACGGGCAGATATCCACGCAGCCTTCGCACATGATGCATTCGGACTGGTCGATGTGAATGAACTGCTTGGGCTTGACCGCCTGAGACAACCAGGCAGCATCGACTTCCTGGAGAACGTAATCATCCCGGAACTCGGGCATGGGTGGGTTGGCATCCAGAACACCCATCAGACGCCGGCACCTTCGGGAACCTTGCGCTTCATGACCGGGCGACCGTAGCGAGATGTCTGCTCAAGGTCGGTGGAACTCGTGGTGGTTTTGCCTCGGTTCTGCCACATGATCCAGAGCCAGATCTGCATGCCGAAATAGATGTTGTAGATGATGACGACGATGATGTCGCGCAGCACCACGTAGTTCAGCGTGAACGGCAGGGCGAACGACAGGATTCCCTCGCCGGTGCCGGGCATGTTGGGACCAACAAGAAGGCGGTCAGAGCGCCAGGCGAGTTCGGAGTCGGTGAAGGTCAGGAACTGGTGGGGCACCACGCCGTAGATCCAGAACAGAATGAAGAAGACATAGGCGCTGCCGAGCATCGCTTCGCCCCAGGTTGGCTCCTGATCGGCGGGACGCTTTTTCATGTGCAACACGATGGGCAGCACCATGAGCATGGAGAGCAGCCACGTCACGCAGAAGGCGGTGTTGAGCCACGGGAACTGCCGATCTTCGGTCAGTGCCACGTAGACGGCCATGAAGCCCCAGACAACGACGGTCGAACCGACCATCGCTCCAATGAACTTGTTCGCTGCGGAATCAATCCATCGATTCACGAACCGCACCTGCCTTTGGCGTCACGCTTTGAGTCCTACGAGTTCCTGTGAAGTCGCCCACCCGGTGAGGGACAACGCCGCCCTTCACCTGGTTTGACCTCACGTGATCTACTTGAGTTGTGAGCGCTAGTGAAATCGCTCACAAGGTCAAACTGTACCAGTGTCCCAGCCGAGTTTCGCCGCTTAACGCCCGGCAAATTCGCGGGCGTGTCCGTTGCGTCCCGGTGGGCCAATCGGTCGTGGCGTTTGCCACGTTTCCCGATGGTTTAGCACGCCCCACGCGGTGGCAACCAATCACGCAGTAGGTAACCAATCCTGACGGGGGGTAACCAATCCTGACGGGGGGTAACCAATCCTGACGGCTCGGGCTCCGCGAGTACACCAATGAGCTTGTTGGCCGAGCGCCAGCGCCGTGCGCAACAGAAACCGGCCGCAAATCTCACGACCCGATCGATTGGGTCGATAGGCTTCCCTCGTCCTAGAGTGCGTGCGAAAGTTCACGCATCACACGCGCACCACATTTCCGGAGACTGGACCGTTGACCGAAGTACCCGAGCACCTGCTCCAACGATCACGAGACCGCCGCAAAGCTCTCGGCCTGGCACCGGCTGACGGCGACACGGGCGCCGCGGTGGCCGATGTTGCCCCCGAGGTCTCCACCAACACTCCCGCCGTCGCTGGAGCTGCCGCTCCGGCGGCCGCAGCCGCCAAAGTTCCGGTCCCGCTACCGGACATGGCGCCGCCACCGCCCCCGGACCCCACTCCCCCCTGGGTCAATGCCGCCAATGATCGTCAAAAGATCCCGGCCTGGGTCATGCCCATCCTGTTGTTCAGTGTCTTTGTCTGGCCGATCCTCTATGTCGGCACGCTGGAAAACCCCACCCGGCTCGAAGGTCTGATTTACGAAGGCGGCGAGATCTATGCCGCCAACTGTGCGGTCTGCCACGGGGCCAACGGTGCCGGCGCAGGCAACTTCCCCGGCTTCACCAATGGTCAGCTGATGGAGACGTTCCCGCACTTCGAAGAGCAGATTGAGTGGGTTGTCAAAGGCACCTCGATCTACGAAGAGCAGGGTCGGGAAACCTACGGAGCCAACAACACCCCCGTCGGAGGCAGCGGCGCCCTCATGCCCGGCTTTGCCGACAAGCTGACCGCCGAAGAACTCGTTGCGGTCGTCTTGTACGAACGAGTCGAGCTGGCCGGCGACGACGACGGTCTGGCGCTGGCTGAAGCCGTCTTCGACGCCATGGGCCATGGTGAGATCCAGATCGATGGCGCGGCGGTCGAAACCTTCAGCGAAGACGTCACGATTCAACAGCTGCAGTCGGCCTACGCCGAGGTGAATGCGGCGTTCGCCGACACCGAAACCGCTGGCGGCTGACGCCCCATTACCTTCCGGCCATCTCCTCGGCCACCTCGGCCGCGGCCGCAAGCGTTTGATCGATGATGGCGTCGTCGTGGGCCAGGCTCACAAAGATTGCCTCGTAGGCCCCAGGCGCAAACGCAATGCCCCGGCTCAACATGCCGTGGAAGAACGACCTGTACAACCCGTTGGTGGCCGCCTCTTTGGCTTCATCGAAGTTGGTTGGTGCGGTATCGGTGAAGAAGATGCCAAACAGTGAGCCGACTCGAGGCAGCACGACGGGCACGCCGGCTTCGGTGAAGGTTGCGGCAAGGCCATCGGCCAGTCGGACCGCTTTCGCTTCTAATTTTGCGTAGGCGTCCGGTGTCAACAGCTTGAGTTGGGTGAGCCCCGCCGCGGTCGCCAGCGGATTTCCGGACAAGGTTCCAGCCTGGTAGACGTCGCCCAGCGGAGAGATGTTGGCCATGACCGCTGCGGACGCGCCGTAGGCACCAACCGGAAGGCCGCCACCGATCACCTTGCCAAAGCACCACACGTCGGGGCGCACGCCAAACCATTCGCTGGCGCCGCCGCGGGCCAAACGGAAACCGGTGATGACTTCGTCAAACAGCAGCAGTGCGCCGGCCCGATCGCAGGCGGCCCGGAGTTCGTTCAGAAAGCCGGGGGCAGGAGGAACAACTCCCATGTTGGCGGCCACCGGCTCCACGGCCACGACCGCCACGTCGTCGTCCAGATCCGGGATCTCATTCCACCGCGCAACAATGGTGTCAGCCACTGCGCCGGGGGTGACACCCGCCGAATCCGGCAGCCCCTGGCTGGCAACGCCGCTACCGCCGGCGACCAGCAGCGAGTCCGAGTGGCCGTGATAATGGCCGGCAAACTTGACGACTTTTTTTCGACCGGTTGCACCTCGGGCCAGGCGGATCGCCGACATGGCCGCCTCGGTTCCACTGCTCACCAGGCGAAGCATTTCCAAGCCCTCAACGCGTGACGCCATTTCCTCGGCCATCTCCACCTCACCACGCGTTGGAGCGCCGAAGGTCGTGCCGTTGGCGGCCGCGGTGGTGACCGCGTCGACGATCGAGGGATGCGCATGACCGAGGATTCCGGGCCCGTAGCTCATGACGTAGTCGATGTACCGGTTGCCTTCGACGTCCCATACATGCGCGCCTTCGGCATGATCAACGAAGTACGGCGTCCCGCCGACCGACCGAAACGACCGAACCGGCGAGTTGACACCCCCCGGCATCACCTGCTTCCCGCGGTCGAACAGACTCTGGTTGGTATCGGTCATTGAAGGACCTCCGCAAGGTCTCGGGCGAAATAGGTGAGGATGAAGTCAGCCCCGGCCCGCTTCACCGCGGTCAGTTGTTCAAGCGCGACCGCGGGACCATCGATCCACCCGTTGGCGGCCGCCGCGTTGATCATCGAATATTCTCCGGACACGTGATAGGCCGCAATTGGCACATCGGTGAGTTCACGAGCTCGGACGATGATGTCCAGGTAGGTCACGGCCGGTTTGACCATGATCATGTCGGCACCTTCGGCCAAGTCAGCCCGAATCTCCTCCATGGCTTCCCGGGCATTGCTCCAGTCCTGTTGATAGGCCTTGCGATCACCGCCGTCGGCGATCGAAACATCGACGGCATCGCGGAACGGACCATAGAGCGCAGACGCATATTTGGCCGCGTAGGCGAGGATTGGGAGGTGTGGGTGGCCGGCATCGTCAAGGGCACCGCGAATCGCGGTCACCTGTCCGTCCATCATGCCGCTCGGGGCCACCACGTGGGCCCCGGCTTCGGCCTGGGCCACGGCGATCTTGCGGTAAAGCTTCAGGGTTGCGTCGTTGTCCACGTCCCCGTGATGGTCCAGCACCCCGCAGTGACCGTGATCGGTGTATTCATCCACGCAGAGATCAGCCATCAGCACCATGTCATCGGCGTTGTTCTGTCGGAGCTGCCGGAGGGCCACCTGCACGATGCCGTCGGGCGCTGCGGCCTCCGAACCCGTGGTGTCCTTACTGGCAGGAACACCGAACAGGATGATGCCGGGCACCCCAAGGTCAATCAGCTCCTGCACTTCGGTCAGCAACGATTCAAGCGAGTGTTGCATGACGCCCGGCAACGACGGAATCGGTTGGGGCTCGTCAATGCCCTCCCGCACAAACAACGGCGCAATGAGATCGTCGACATGCAATCGACTCTCGGCCACCAGTCGACGCAAGGCGGGTGTTCTGCGGAGCCGACGAAGGCGCCGGTCGGGAAAGTTCACGGGCGTCATTATGGCCGCGAGTTACGCGGATGCGAAGCCGCCTGGTGGACCACGGCCTCGACCAGTCCAGCAATCGTGTGCGTGGCAGCAACGATTGCGGGCGTCAGGCCTTCGCGTTCGGCGGTGGCCGCGGTGACTGGACCAATGCACGCCACGATCTCAGGCGCCGCGTCGGCACCAAAATTCTGACAGAAGAACTCAACGGTCGACGAGGAGGTGAACGTGACCATGTCCGCCCCCGAGATTGCCTCACGCTGGTCGGCTGAGACAGGAGCGGGAACGGTCCGGTAGGCGGTCACCCGAGTCACCGACCAGCCTCGCTCGGTCAGGCCCTGCGGGACCGTTGACCGCGCCTTGTCCGCCGCCGGAAACAGGACCTGTCCGGATCCCGAGGGAAACGCCTCAACCAGCGCATCGGCAACGTGGCGGTCCGGCATCAGGTCCACCGGCAGCCCGGCCGCTTCAACTGCGCGCGCGGTTGCGGGACCAACAGCACCAATGCGAGGGCGATTCGCTCGAGCCCACACGGGGCTTTCGGCCCCACCCGAGGCCACAAATCGTCCAGCGGCGTTGGGCGACGTGAGCACAACCCACTGGTACGACGGCAACCCTCGGACCGCATCTTCCAACGCCTGCCCATTGTCAACCGGGGCAACAATGCGGATCAGCGGGATCTCATCGACGAGCGCACCCAGGTCCCGAAGGCGCTGGGTGAGTTCTGACGCCTGTGATCGGCTGCGAGTCACCACAATGCGGCGGCCGGCCAGCGGAGATGAGGTCACTCCCTGAGCCTACGCGCTTGGTCGTGGCCCGGACCCGCAGTTCATTGGGTCGCGTCTACTTGCCGCGAGCCACCGACGCCGCGGACTTTCCGGCCGAGTACAAGGCCCGTTTGGCCCGATCGAGAGCGGGCGACTCGCCGGGAGGTCGCGGCGATACGCCCCGTTTGCGAAGCCGATCGTTGAATCGGTAGACATCGGCCTCGTGTTCCAGATACGTCGGCGTAACGACGATGGACAGAGCGACACATCGACCGGGGTGGTTCTCGATCATGTGAGCCGCACGCGGCGCAATGAAGATTCCTTCGCCGGCGTGAATATCAAATGACTGCAGCGAGGCCGGCCTTTCTTTGCACGAACCGTAGAGGCCGCTGTACATCGCCTCGACGGCGATCTCGGCTTCGGGGTCCCCGATGTCAGACAGCCACACGCGCTTGGTGCCTTCAAGGACCATCAGAACGTTGCATTCGTGATCCACGTGGGCCATCGTTCTCGACCGGCCACCCGAGATGAACATGTAGCCCTCGGTCTTCTCCACGTCGGCCGGATCAACGTTGATGAGACGCATCACTTCGGGCGCCAACTCGTCGACCAACCGTCGGTACCGCGGCACGGTGTCGATCCGATCCAAATAGACAATCCGGTCCGCATCGGTGATGTTGCGAATGGCCAATGCCTTGTCCTGCGGGGCGCCGTGAGGTTGCCAATGCAGACCACCGATCTCGGGCGCGTTCTCCTCGCCCTGTTCAACGAGCGAGTCGTCCATCTCCGCGGCGAGTTTCGCGACCTCGTCCAGTGTGAACATGGGATGCCCAACCAGATCGTGCGTGACTCTGAACCGCCCCCGAAACCGCGTGTCGTGGAGTGGGTTCTGCGCGTGGATCCATGTGTTCCCCTGCGCAGAATTGGTCCCGCATTGATCGGTTCTTACCGTGGCAGCCACGGGTTCAAGTATGGGAGGGCGGCGCCCGGGTCGCCGTGGGCTTTTCTTCCCAATTCGACCACGTGGGGGACCTTGTCAGCCCAACGCCGTGCGCAGGTTCCGGGCCAGAGCAACCCCCACAGCGGTGGCCACCGCATTGCGATGCTCGTCTGGACCCATCGTCGCCCGAACCGAGGTTCGAACAAGCCGCGATGCGTCCATCGATGCAAGCACGCCGAACAGGGTGAGGCTCTGATCGTTGTCGATCACGGCGTATGCCCCCGCCGGAAGGTCACAGTCCCCGCCCAGCTCCCGAAGGAACGCCCGCTCGGCGCTGAACCTCAGGTTGCTCCGGGCATCGTCAAGCGCTTGGAGCAGTGCGAATGTCTGGGGGTCATCTCGTCGGCACTCGACCGCCAGTGCCCCCTGACCCACCTGCGGGGTCATAACATCGACCGGAAGAACGTGCACGCCGTCCCGGTGGATTCCCAACCGGGTCAGGGCCGCCGACGCCATCACGATCGCGTCGAAGCCGGCGGCCTTTTCCAACCGGGTCTCAATGCTCCCCCGAAGCTCGGCAAAGGCCACTTCAGGTGCGGCGGCCCGCAGCTGCACCCGACGTCGCGCAGAGCCTGTTGCCACCGTTGTACCCGCGACCAGCGCACCCAACGGCGCTCCTACCAGGACATCACGAGGGTCGGCTCGTTCCGGCACCGCGGCAACAATCAGCTGGTCAGGAGTTTCCGATGGAAGGTCCTTCGCGGAGTGCACCGCGACGTCGGCCCGACCATCGAGGAGTGCTCGCTGGATCTCTTTGACGAAGACCCCTTTGCCGCCCAACGCTGAGATTGGCTCAGTGGCCCGCTGGTCACCGCTGGTGGTGAGCTTGACCAGTTCGACGGTGAGCCCGGGCGAATGCCGACGAAGCCCATCCGCCACATGATTGGCCTGCCACAACGCCAGGTTGCTGGCGCGGGTAGCAATACGAAGAGCCATGGCGTGACGGGCTCGATTCAGAGATCGAAGAGTTCGCGCAGCGACGTTGCAAGCCGTTCGCCCCGAGGCGAGTCCGCCGACTCTTTCAAATGCTCGGTTGGGGCATGAAGGAGTTTCCCAATCACGCCCCGCACCAGAGATTCGACGGCTTGCTGATGGGCCGGATCAAGATCAGCCAGCCGGCCCGCAAATCGCTCCATCTCTGCCTGACGAATATCTTCGGCCCGGCCGCGAAACGCGGCTATCAACGGTGCGGCTTCGCGCACCGACGTCTGCTGCTCATACCGCAGCAGGGCCAACTCGATGATCTCCCGGACCCGATCAACTTCGGCGCGTCGGTGTCCCATCTGCTCTTCGGTGTAGGCCTGCACTGCGGCCATGTCCAGAACTGTGACCCCCGGGATCTCCGCCACTTTCGGATCCACATCGCGGGGCATCGCAATGTCGACCAACAACAGCGGTCGGCCCCCGCGCTGCTCGGCAACCCGAGCCATCTGTCCGTACTCGATCATGTACGAAGTGGCAGAGGTGGAGGTGAACACCACGTCGGCGGTGACCAGCTCCTGCTCCACTTCGTCAAGGTGGACTGCGCGTCCGCCAAAGTGCTCGGCCAGATCCGATGCTCGTTTCCACGTTCGGCTGGCCACCGCCAAAGAGTTGAAGTCACCAACCGCATGAGCGGCAGCGGCAGTCATTCCATTGCCCATGTCGCCGGCACCCAGCACAAAGACGGCCTGACCTTTCAAGGTTCCCAGCCGTTCTTCGGCCAACACCACAGCGGCGTGGCTGACCGACGCAACGTGGCGACCGATCCCGGTTTCGGTGCGCGCCCGCTTTCCAACTTCGAGCGCCGCCCGGAAGACATCATTGAGGGTGGTGCCGGCGGTGCCTTCTTCCTGCGCCACCGTCCAGGCCTTCTTCACCTGGCCTTGAATCTCGTGTTCACCCAGCACTGCGCTGTCCAAACCGGACGCCACGGCAAAGAGATGATCGACCGCGGCGCGGTCGTGATACGCGTAGAGGTGATCGGCAAAGTCCTCCGGTGCCACCTGACAGAACTGTGCAACAAAGTCCCGCACATCCTGGTAGGCGCCATGGAACTTCTCCGCATAGACGTAGACCTCGGTCCGGTTGCACGTGGAGAGCAGCACCGCTTCGCTGACGTAGGTGCGGCCCGCCAGGTCGCTGAGCGCCTTGGGGACAAGCGCGGGCGAGATCGTCATGCGCTCAAGCAGCGAGAGCGGTGTGGTTCGGTGATTGACACCCAGAACAACAAGAGACATCGAACGGACAAACCAAACGTGGCGGGCGAACAGGAAACAAAATTCTACTGGTAGCAGGCTACCTACTGCGGGTAGTTGGCCTGTTAATCGTGCGACCCGGCGGCCAGGAGGATTCCGATGGAATCCTCAGATGGATAGACAGTGCGCCAGGAGTTCTCGCGCTTCGTCCACCTGACCGGCCCGAATCAGTTCCAGCATTCCCGAATCGAGCGCGGTTTGCCAACTGGAGGACGGCACTTTCTGGCCGAGTGACCGAAGTCTCATCCGCTCCTCGGCCAGCAGGTCCACAAGCATGTCGTACTCGGGTCCGAACTCTTCATCGAAACGGCGGCGCAACCAGGTGGACAACGCGGGACTGCGCCCGCGGGTGGAGAACGTCACCAGCAGCGCGTCGCGCCGAACCCGAGACGGCAGGGTGAACGCACAGTTATCCGGATCATCGGCACTGTTGACCCACACCCCCGCGGCTTCGCCCTCATCAAACACCTGACGGTTGACGCGAGGATTGTCGGTGGCGGTGATGGCCAGCCGGTACAAACCAACTTCCCCATCACGGTAAGGCCGTTCGTGGAATATCAGGCCGGGCAGAGCCCGGAGTGAGTCGCTGATCCACGGCGCCACCACATCAATCTTGGCCCCGCACGGCAACAGCGTGTGGACTTTCTCTTCGGCGACCGCTCCCCCGCCGACCACCAGAACTCGCCGTCCGGCGATCCGGAGGTTGATGGGGTAAAGCTGCTCGTCGATTGTTCCCATTGATCTTGTCCTCCGCAGGGGCCGGCCGTCACCAGTGTCTCAGGCGATGGAACCCGGTGGGCGGACCGACGGCGAAGCCGTCATACGGTTGGGCGTTTCGCCGTCAGGCAAAAGGCTGGTTGACGGCGAAGCCGTCATACGGTGGGGCGTTTTGCCGTCAGGCAAAAGGCTGGTTGACGGCGAAGCCGTCATACGGTTACTGGACCAGGTCGATGGGAACCTCGGACCCCGTATCGAGTTCGGGGTCTTCGCGTTCCTGGTAGAAGCTGAGGATCTGGAGTTCGAGCGCCAGATCGACTTTGCGGATACTTACGTCATCAGGCACGGCCAGTACCGCGGGAGCGAAGTTCAAAATCGATCGAATTCCTGCGGCGACCATCACATCGGCCACCTCCTGAGCGGCGGTGGCCGGGGTGGCCAGAATGCCGATGGTCGCGTGCGAGGCGGCGACGATGCTTTGAAGGTCGTCAATGTGGCGAATGACGTGACCGTGCACCGAGGTACCCACCTTGGCGGGATCGGCGTCAACCAGCGCAGCAATTGGAAAGCCACGACTTCCGAAGCCGCCGTAGTTGGCGAGCGCCTGACCAAGGTTTCCGAGACCACAGACGATGACGGGCCAGTCACGGGTAAGGCCAAGCTCCCGCCGAATCTGAAAGCGCAGGTAGTCAACCTCGTAGCCCACACCTCGTGTTCCGTAGGTGCCCAGATACGACAGGTCTTTGCGAACCTTGGCCGCGTTGACCCCGGCCATTTCGGCGAGTCGTACCGATGAGACGGTCGACACGCCGTCTTCCAGGAGCTCGCTGAGGCAGCGCAGATACAGCGGCAATCGGGCAACCGATGCTTCTGGAATCCGCCGATCTTCTCGGCTGCGATGTGCCTTGGCGCCCCCGGCGCCGCGTGCGCCCGATGGCGAACTGTCTGCGACCACGGCCTCACTCTAGAGGTTGTGCACAATTTCACAAGCGCATTTTCACAAGCGCGCAAACCGTCGCCGTCAAGCGCAGTGTTCTGCAGACCACACCCCGGAGGTGGCCGGCTGGAGTCGTTCGACCCACCCCCGTGGGTCTTCGCGCCGTCTGGGCCGACGGCACCGAAGGTCACCCCAGCATCTCAAGCGAGATCGGTCAGCTCCCGATGCCGGGTCTTGCGTGCGGCCGTTCAACCGAGGTCCAGCGTACAGAAGAACAACAAGCGCAGCCCCGGAGAGACGGAGAACAGACGTGCCACGAGAACCCAAACAACGCATGGCCATGGCCATGTTGATTGCCCTGCTGGCGTCATTCATGACGATCAGTCCGGCGGCCGCGCTCGCGCAGCCGTCCGGGCCGAACCCCGGCGATGAGTCGAGCTTCATCTCCATGATCAACAGCACCCGAGCGGGAGCGGGCCTTGGCGCTCTGACCCCGGTCTCCTCCATGACCAACGCCGCCCGCGCATGGACCTTGCAGATGGGAAGCGGCGTGGGACTGGCGCATGCCCCCGATATCTCCACCGGCCTGCCGGCGGGCTGGACTTCCGGCGGTGAGAACGTGGGCATGGGCGGCACCGTCGGCGGACTCCATCAGGCATTTCTGGACAGTCCTCTCCACCTCGCCAACATCATGGAGCCCAACTACAACGTCATTGGCGTTGGCGTATATGTGGACTCCTCCACCGGTGTGATGTGGACCACGCATCGCTTTGGCACCGTGCCCGGATATGGGGGCGCCATCTCCACCCCGCCGACCGCAACCCCGGTGCCGATCCCACCAACGGCGATCCCCATCCCACCAACCGCAACCCCATTCCCAACCGCAATCCCCATCCCACCAACCGCAACCCCGGTGCCGATCCCACCAACGGCGATCCCCATCCCACCAACCGCAACCCCATTCCCAACCGCAATCCCGATCCCACCAACCGCAACCCCATTCCCAACCGCAATCCCCATCCCACCGACCGCAACCCCGGTGCCGATCCCACCAACGGCGATCCCCATCCCACCAACCGCAACCCCATTCCCAACCGCAATCCCGATCCCACCAACCGCAACCCCGGTGCCGATCCCACCAACGGCGACCTTTGTTCCGGTCCAACCAACGTCGACCTTCGATCCGGTCCAGGCAACGGCTACGTCGGTTCCGATTCAGCCAACCGCAACCTCGGTGCCCCCAACAGCGACCGCCGTCGCTCAACCAACGGCGACGTCTGTTCCGGCGACGTCGGTACCGGCAACATCGGTACCGGCAACATCGGTACCGCAGGCAACCGCCACGGCGGTTCCGGCCACCAGCACGGCGGTGCCAACGGCAACGTCGGTTCCAACAACATCCACGCCTTCTGATTCTGACTTTGTTGAGTCTTCGGGGACGCCGCCCGTGACTCAGTCTTCGCCCCTCGACACTGACTCGGCGCCGGCAACCTTGGCGTTCGCCGAGGCGAAAGTACTCCGGTCGGGCCTCACGCTGTTGAGCACCAATGCGCAGACGTATCGGACAATCCTCACCGCCGACTGGTCAGCCAGCTGATCAGCCGGTTCTGACCCGTTCTGGTCAGCGCAGAATGACCAGCTGCACAACGGCGGCTCCCAGAATCAGCAGCAGGAGTAGCGCCATAACGAGCACGGTTGCCGGCCTCATGTGGTCGCTCCGGGTCGAGGACCCAGCGACACAGAGGTCGTCACCGCGTTCTGGTCGGTCGCCTCAACCGGCGTCAATCGGACCTGATCGCCCTCGATGATTCCCAGTTCGGCGGCCGCCGAGCCCCGGTTCACTGCCAGCGATGGCAGACCGTAGCTGTCGATCACGATCCCAATGTCGCCCGTCGCAACCTGTTCGTAGGCGACCGAGCGTTGAGCAGGACGAGTGAGCTCGCCCGCTTGGAGTCGCAGTCGTCCCGGCGGCAGCTCCCCCGGTTCGATATTCAACTGGACGTTGCCAAACCGATCGATCCACAGAACCTCAGCAACGACGGTGTCGCCCTCGGTCTCGCTGATCGGAACGACCGCCGGCATGAGGAGTCCCGGCGATATCTCCTGGCCGAGTTCCTCAAGCGGCGTGCCCAGGCACAAGTGGGCGGCTACCGGAGCAAAGAGGTCGCGGCCATCGAAGGTGGGGCCGGGGGCCTCGAGGCGAACCGGCGAGTCCGAGATGTCGAACGCCCGGGAAGCGCCCCCGACCATGGCCACTGCCGGGGCGAGAAGTCCATTGTCGGGACCAACAAGAATCGCAGAGCCATTCCCGACTTCGACAGCCACGGCGCGTCGACCGCCGGCGACTCCCGGGTCAACGACGGCGAGCACGACCGAAGGAACCAGATACTGGGCCGACCGGGCCAAAGTCAGGCCACCGGCCCGCACGTTGTGGGGGGCAATGTTGTGGCTCAGGTCGATGACCTGAACCGCGGGCGCAATGCTGCGCACGACCGATTTGACGACACCAACAAATTCATCATCGAGTCCGTAGTCGGACAGAAAGGTGAGCGTGGTCCACCCCCGGGTTGGCTCCACGGCGTTGTCAGTCGGTGGTGTCAGTCAGCGCAACGGATTCCGGCATTGGGGCGCTATTGCGCTTCAGATTCGAGGCCGAGGTAACGACTGTTGAGGTACGTGTCCACGTCTTCTTCGCGAATGCGGTAGGACTTGCCGACGCGCACGGCGCCAAGCTCTCCGCCTTTGATGAGGCGGTAGACGGTCATCGTCGAAACGCGCATGAGGTTGGCCACCTCGGCGACGGTCATGAAACGATTGCGGTTTTGTTCAGCCATGTGAAATATGTGCTCCCTACTCCAGCGGAGAACCCTAGACCGATTGTGCTCAATAGGCAATTGAGCAACACAAACAACATCACTTGCCCCAGGCATCACCAGGCAACCACTACCCCAGACATGGGCCCAGCAGACCAGATCGATACCAATCAGGCGGTCGCTCGACCGGCACGATTCGGGTCGTTCACGCCTGCCCAAGCTCCACGGACCGGGCGGTGGCCGCCCGAACTGCGTTGAGGAACGCAACCCGAGTCTCGGCCGCCTCGAGCGCTTTGACACCTTCGGCGGTGGTGCCGCCCGGCGAGGTCACATTGGCCCGAAGGACCGCCGGATCTTCGCCGGACTCGGCCAACAGCGTGGCCGCCCCCAGCAGTGTTTGCCGAGCGAGGGCGTCCGCGGTCCGCGCGTCAAGACCAACGTCGATTCCCGCCGCAATCAGGGCTTCGGCCACCAGGAAGACATACGCCGGACCCGAGCCGGACAACCCGGTTACGGCGTCAAGCGATTCTTCCGACACCCGGGTGACCATGCCGACCGAGGACAGAATCGTCTCCGCCCACTCCAGATCCGCGGCGTGCGCGTGAGTGCCGGCAGCGATGGCCGAGGCTCCCTGGCCAACAAGCGCCGGAGTGTTGGGCATGCACCTCACGACGCGGGCCGTGGACCCCAGTCCCGACTCGATTGACTCGGTGGTGACCCCGGCCGCAATGCTGAGCAGCCGGTCGATCTGATGATCCGTGGGGAGCGAACGCAGAGACTCAACGACATCCGGGACGTGATTGGGCTTGACCGCCAGGACCACATCGCCACCGGGAATGTCAGCAATGTCCATGAATGTCAGATGTGGTTGGGTAACGGCCAATTCGGCTCGACGGGTTGCCGAAGGTTCAACGACCCCAATCTGATCCGCAGTCGCCCAGCCAGTGGAAATCAAACCGCCGAAGAGTGCCTCGCCCATTTTGCCCCCGCCGATGAAGACGACCTTGGACACTAGAGGTACCCCATGAACACTAGAGGTACCCCATCGGGTCGTAGGCGGTGCCGTTCACGCGCACTTCGAAGTGGACGTGGGGACCGGTACAGCTGCCGGTGCAGCCAACCTGGCCAATGGCCTGGCCCCGACTGACCGAATCTCCCGGTTGGACGCCGATCCAACTCATGTGGGCGTACAGCGTGGTTACCCCGGATCCATGATCGACAATCACCATGTTGCCGAAGCCACCATTGGGGCCGGCGCTGGCGACGCGGCCGGCGCCCGAGGCCACGATGGTGGTCCCGCTGTTGGCCGCAACGTCGATGCCTTGATGCATTCGACCCCAGCGGGGCCCAAAGAACGACGTGATGGTGCCACTGACCGGCATTCCCAGAGAGCCAGCGCCCGATGGGGCCTGACTGGCGGCCGGCAGCGGCGGAGGATCGGGTTCCGGCGCGGTGATCTCCGATGGCTGAGGACGCGCCAACGCGCCCGCGCCGGCCGTGTCCTCCGATGACCGCTGAATCGGAGCGACTTGGGGCGGGGGTGCAGTGAGGGCGGCGATGCGAGCCCGTTCCGCGGCGATGCGTTGCCGCTCGGCCTCGGCGGCTTTGCGTTCCTCCTCCGCAATCAACTCATTCATGATCCGAATAACTTCGGCTTCATCGGCGGCCAGGGCGTCCACCTCGGCGACCAGCCCGTCCACCCGGTCCGCGAGGGCCAACCGCAGCCGTTCCTGTTCAGCAAGCGCATCCTTGATACCAACGAGCTGCTGGGCTTCTTGACGTTGCTGGTCTTCGATTGTGAGGCGAACCGCGGCGGCTTCGCTCAGCAGGTCCTCCAGGCGCTCTTCGGCACCGCGCAATTGCTCCAGGGCGTCAGCGTCGCGTTGACCAATGGTGTCAAGCACCGCCCGGCGGCGCCCGGCCTCGCCCAGGTCGTCGGCGGTCACAAATTGCGAGAACGTGCTGGCCTGCGGCTGCACGTAGGCCTCAATTGCCTGTTGGCGAATCACCTCTTTGAGGATGGCCACTTCGAGCTTGAGCGCCTCCACCTCGTCGGCCGCCAGCACCTCTTCAAACAGCGCCTGATCAATGGCGACCCGGGTGGACGCCAACTGCGCCTGTTGGGTCATCACGTTCTCCTGCAACGTCTCCACCGCGGCCTCCAGCTCCTGGTCCTGGGCCTCAAGCGGCTCAAGGAAGCGGGCATATTCGACTTCCTGCGCCCGAATCCGGTCCCGCTCATCCCGGAGATTCTCGATCTCATCGGTCTGTGCACCCACCGAGGCGGGCAGGAGTTGTCCCAGTACGGCCAGAATGGCGACCAGGGCGATGAGGCGGAAACGGTTCATGGAGCAGGCAGATGAAGACAGGTTGGAAGCGATCGTGATCTGGGGAGTGAAGGCGGGCCGCTAACCCTGCCTCACGTCGATGGCCGCTGTCAACGTAACACAACGGTAATGGCAAGACCGATGACCCCATCGGCCCAAACCGCCGCATCACGCAGGCACCGTCAGGCGTTCTTGATGGTCAGGCCGCCGTCAACCGCGATGGCCGCGCCGGTGAGGAAACTGGCCGCCGGAAGTACCAGCGACAGCGTCATGTGTGCGACTTCCTCGGGGATGCCATACCGCCGCAGTGGCACCCGCCGTTTGGCGTAGATTTCGCGTTGCCGCTCAGGAATTTCGTTGGTCATGCCGGTCAGGATGGGCCCCGGGCAGATGCAGTTGACGGTGATTCCCTCTGGCCCAAGGTCAACGGCCAGGCCGCGAGTCAGACCAACCACCGCGTGTTTGGCCGCCGTGTATGGCGACAGTCCAGCGGTGGCCCCCATCCCCTCGGTGGACGCAATGTTGACAATCCGCGGGTGCCCACTGGCTCGAAGGTGCGGCAGAGCGGCGCGAATCGTCCGCTGATGCGCCGTAACCAGAACGTCCAACGTGGGGCCCCAACTCTGTTCATAGGCGGGGTCGGCCACGTCGCCGGGCAGACAGAAACCGGCGTTGTTGATGAGAATGTCCAGCCCGCCCATCGCCACAGCTGAGGCGGTGACAACCTCTTCGATGGCGATGGGATCGGACACATCAAGGGCCCAGGCGCTGGCGCGGCCGGGGTGACCGGCTGCCTCCATCTCGGCGACGACCGCATCGCAGGCGTCCTGATCAAGGTCGGTCACCGCAACAAGGGCCCCTTCGGCCGCAAACAGGTGCGCTGTGGCGCGACCCATCCCGCTGGCGGCGCCGGTGACAAGGGCCCGATGCCCCGCAATCGATCGGCTCAACGGTTGGTATGGCTCCATCGGGTTCAGATCCTTTCTTGACTTTTAATGTATTTCATGTACCTTGAATCTTGACTTGGGGCGGCGAGATGTCCGTTCGGGGAAGTGCGGTCGTACTTCGCCGTCCCAAGATCATCGTCCGCAGTGTTTATTGTTCGGTCGGCGCTGACGCTTGACCAAAACGTTGCACGCAGTGTTCATTGTTCGGTCGGCGCTGACGCTTGACCAAAACGTTGCACGCAGTGTTCATTGTTCGGTCGGCGCTGACCTTTGACCACAGCATTGTTCGGTCAGGATTGGAAACGGGAGGCGAAACCAATGCGCATGGCGGGGCGGAAGCACTGCTCGGTGGCCATCCATACCGATCCCAGAATCTGGTCGAGGACGTCGGGGCTTACCGCCCGACTGTCGACCCGGCCCACCAGGTACACCCCATCGTTGTCATCGCCCAACACGCTGCCAACGGAGAAGCTCAGATCGTGGAGTCGACGATTCCGAACCAGGAGGTGCCGAAACAGCTCGGCGTGGTTCTCCTGCGGTGCCGGCATGAAATACGACTCGAACTGCAACGTCCGTTGATCCAGCTTGACCAGCATCGAGAAGTGCGTTTTCTCTTCGCCATCCATCCGCACGTACCAGGTCCGCGGTTGGTCCATGACTCGTTCGACACCGGCCACACCGACCCCCTGGCCAGAAAGCCCTTCGAGCCATGACCCGATGGTGAGCTCTCGCTCGTGCAACTCCTGCTCGGCCAGCGGGCCAGCTGTCTCTCCCACCGCGGTCAGCAGTCAACCAGGTTGCTGCTGGCGAGGCGGTTGTAGATCTCAAGCAGCCGCTCGGCGGTGGCCTTCCACGAGAAGGTGCGAGCGTTGACGGCGGCCGCCACGCTCATCTCGGTGCGAAGCAGACTGTTGCCCAGGAGCTGATCGATGTAGGCGGCATAGACCGTCGGATCGCGACGATCGACCTGGAACCCGGTGCGTCCGTGATCGACAATCGTGCGCAATCCGCCTACCGCGGCGGCGACAACGGGCGTTCCGCACGCGGCGGCCTCAAGGGCCACCAGTCCAAAGGACTCGCTGCGGCTGGGAACCACGACGACATCGGCCGCCCGGTACCAGGTGCTGAGCAGATGGTGAGGAATGGGTTTCTCGAAGCGCACCCGGTCGTGGAGCTCATGGGTCTCAATCAGCGCATGGACCTTGGCCAACTCGGCGTCGCCTTCGCGCCCGCTCGGTCCGCCAACGACCACCAGCTTGGCGGTCGAGTCCTCCAGATGGGCGAGCGCCTCGACGGCGACGGTCACCCCTTTCAGTGGCTGGATACGTCCAACAAACAGCAGCATTGGCTCATCGCCAAACCCGACGGCGTCGCGAGCGCCGCGCTGATTGCCCGGGGAGAAGAACGCGGTCTTGACCCCCGGCGTCACGATTTCAATCCGGTCCGATGGCGTCCTATACAGGCGTTCCAGCCAGTGGGCTTCGGCGGCCCCGGACGCCGTGAGAACTTCCGAGCACGAGATCACCTCGGCTTCAGCCCGCGCCCGACGCTCGGGTTCGAAGTCTCCGGTCTCGGCCTTCACCCGGGCCAGAGTGTGGAAGGTGGTGATCAACGGCAGGTTCAGTCGGTGTTTGATCTGGTGACCGACGACCCCGGACAACCAGTAGTTGGCATGAAGAGCGCAGGCGCCACCGATGGCCTCAAGGTCAGCAACCACGCCATCAGCGAACGTGTCGACCTGTTCGTACAGCTCTTCTTTGGTGAGATCGGCGGACCCGGCATCGATGTGCACCACCCGAACACCGGGCTCGACCAGAACCTCGACGGGGAGGTCGTCATGCCAGCGACGCACATACACATGGACCTCCACCCCATGGTGCGCCAACGAGGCCGCCAACTCGCGGACGTAGACGTTCATGCCGCCACTGTCACCCGAGCCCGGCTGGGCCAGCGGCGAAGTGTGCAACGACAGGATGGCTACCCGTCGGACAAATGGCTCACAGAGGTCGTTCACAGGAAATCAAATCTAGTGCCGCGCCAAGCAACGTTTGCGCGGTTGATGATTTGGTGAGCTTGCGGTCGTGGGCTCCAACCAACAAATCGAATCCATGGGTATGCGGAGTGAATCCATGGGCCTGCGGAGTTGTGGATTACTTCACGAACCCGATCCTCAGACGGTTGTGCCCGGTAGGGGATGCCGAGCGTGCCCGTTTCACGGGTGAATGCAGCTGAGAAGAGCCACGCGTTGGGCCGAATCGGTCGACGCCGCCCACGCAATCTGGCAGGCGTCGCACATGGGCGATGCATTGCCGTCGAGCTTCTTCAGCGCCGTTTCGATCTCCGCCACATCGCCGGCCATCGAGTCCAACGCGGTGGTCTCGGGCAGCGCGGCGGACACGCTTGCCACCGACGCCAGTTCGGAGCTGGCTGGTTGATCCGGTGGCTGGTTGGCGCCTTGTTGTTCGCTCACCACCGCAGCCTATTGCGCACCCCCGATCGTTGGCACGAACCTCCGGGGTGAAATTGCGGGGTAACTGGACACAGACATCGCTACGCTGCTCCCCCTACGGGCCGCTAGCTCATCTGGTAGAGCAGGGGACTTTTAATCCCAAGGTGCCGGGTTCGAGCCCCGGGCGGCCTACGTAGCGCTCCTCTTTGGCGACCAACGTTTGCGGAGCATCGAGACACCGAAGCCGTCGAGCCGGCAAAGTTGCTTCAAGGTCGACGAGTTTCGTGCCGATACATTCGGCGTGATGACCGAATTCTCCCGCGTGACCGAACCTGGCTTTGTTGCCGGCTTGGCTGACCTTGATACTGATGAGCTTCGCTCACGGCGTGACGAGTGCCTGGCGCTCGAGAACTCGGCGTCCTATGTCCGCCGATTCGTTCAAGGTCGGCTCGATCTGGTTGCGGCGGCGTCGCAGGGGACGTCGGTGAACGGCGCCGACGATGTCAGCGCCGTTCTGGCTCACAGCGAACGCAGCGCCAAACCCCACTCGGGCAACCCCCGCCCGCCGGCCTCGGGCGAATTCATTCCCGGACCGCTCATGGACCAGCTTGATGTCATCGTCAGCACCAGCGAACTCCGTCAACTCGGCGACGCAACTCCCGATCGCATTCAGCAGATCATGGGCGAACTTGCGACCTTCGAACAACAGGTGTCGGCCGATCGCCGCAAGCTTCATGAGGTGATCGACGCCTTTCAAGCCGAGATTGTGGCCCGTTATCAGTCCGGCGCCATCCAGATCTGAATTACGTCTGAATCAGATCTGATCCGGGATCGTCGCTTCGGTAATCAGGTCCCACCGCTCGCCAAGGCCAAGTTGACCGCGGTCGTCCACGGTGAACCAGCGCGCACCAAGGTTGCCGATCCGTTGGAAACCCGCCCCCAGATGACTCTCGAGCATGTAGATCACGCCGCCGTGAGCCACGATGACCAGCTTCTCAGTATCCGTGCGCAACGCGGCATCAACGCCCGAAAGAATCCGCGGGAGGAGATCTTCGTCGCTCTCATAGCCCGGCGGCCGACGCCCCGCATCGAGGTACCCCGGATACTGCGCTTCGATCTGGGCCTTGGTCAGGCCACTCCACTCCCCCGCGCTTCGCTCCGCCAACAGCGGCTCGACCACCGCGTCAGGGAGTCCAAGCTCGGACGCGATGACCGAGGCGGTCGTGTGCGCCCGGTCGAGATTCGATGACACCACGCCGGTGAAGCCAACCTCAGACAGTGTCTCTGCTGCCTCGTGCGCCTGGGCGACTCCCAGCGCGGTCAACGGGGGGTCGGCCTGACCCTGCCAACGCCCTTGTGCGTTCCACTCTGATTGTCCGTGCCGGACGATGAGAAACTGCCGGTCGACCATCTTCGCACTGTAGATGCCCGGTGCGGACTGGCGGCGGTTCGACAGCAACCAACGCAACGTTGTTAGCCTGCCCTCATGGCCCGACTTCGTCTTTTCGCCTCCATCCGGGAAGCTGCGGGAACCCGCGTTGCGTCCTTTGACGGCGCCACCGTTGGCGATGTGGTGGACGCGGCATCTGCGCAGTTTGGCGACGGTTTCACCATCGTTTTGCCAACGTGTCGGATCTGGCTCAACGGCCAGCCCGCAGCGCTCACCGATGCGGTCACCGCCACCGACGAAATAGCGTTGTTGCCGCCGGTATCGGGCGGCTGACACTGGCTGAACTGGCCGGTCTGGAACCGGCCGGATGAGTCGATGGGTTCATCCGGCCCGACCGCGGTCATCGTGGCGCTCTCCACACCGATGACCACACCATGGGTTCCACTCCTGTCGTCGCCTACACCGATACCCACCAGATCAGTGGCGTTCTCCCCCTCTGCGGTCGAATCCGGGAGCTGCTGGTCGACCCCATGAGCGACTACCTGGATCTGCAGGACGGACGAGCCACCCGAATGAGCGTCAATGACACCATTGGTGCGTTTGCGCCCCGGGTCACCATTCCCAAACAGGCGGTGCACGCCATCACCGCCGAAGACGGACGTCACGCAGCAAACGCTCGGCAGGCGGGCAACAAGGTGAGCATTCTCACCTCGAGCTGGGAGATCCTCGGGTCGGTCCGAGTGAACAACCCGAACGAGCGGTTGTCGTTGATGCTGACCCGCGAGTTCGGCCTTTTCTTTCCCGTCCTCGACGCAACCTTGACCTGGAACGTCAACCCATCGATCTATCAAACCGTGGAGACGGTGATGATCAACCGCAATCAGGTCGTGGCGCTCAGCGTCCTCTGAGCCGCCCGCTCAACCAACCAGGTTGGCGCAGAAGTCTGACTGCCCTTTGGACGCCAAAACGTTGAGAGCAGCAGCCGCCACTCGGTCCTCGGTCAATGTGCCCTGGGCAACGTTGGCCATCAGGGCATCGATCACCGGTTCAACATCGGAGAGCCCGGTGATCATCGCAATATCGGTACCGGCATTCAGCGTCATCAGCGCCGCCTCCGCCTGGGTCCACCCCGGATCGATCGCCTGCATGTTCAACGCGTCGGTCATGACCAACCCGGCAAAGCCAAACTCAGAACGGAGCAAGCCGTTGATGGTGGCGGCCGACAAGCTGGTGGGCAGGTCCTCGGTCAGACCAGGGACCACCAGATGCGCAACCATCACCGCATCCGCCAGTGGGAGCAGCGATTGAAACGGCAGCAGGTCAAGCGAGCGCAACTCCGCCAGCGGCGGGGTGGAGGGCAAACCCAGGTGGGAGTCGCCTGATGCCCGGCCATGGCCCGGAAAATGCTTCAGCACCGGAACCAGCCCGGCCTCACGAAATCCGTCGCTCACCGCCGCCCCGTAGATCGATACAACCGCTGGATCGTCGGAAAACGAGCGAGAGCCAATGCCGGGACCACCGCCCACATCGATCACCGGAGCGAAGACCATCGTCACGCCCAGGTCGGCCAAGGTGATTCCGTACGCGGCCATCATCGCCCGGACCGCCTCAGGTGAGTCCTGGGCCTGCTCCTGCGCGCTGGGAATCGGGCCGAGCAGGTTGGACAGCCGCTGGACCACGCCCCCCTCTTCGTCGGATCCCACATGGATAGGGACTCCCACGCCAACCGCCGCATGCAGCTGACCGAGTTGGGTGCCGAGGTTGGCGTTCGATTGGCCGAGCAGCACGACACCACCAATGTCGCCGGCCGCCACCAGCGGCTCCGCCGCTGCCAGCTCGCTCTGCACAACCAGCGGCATCAAAGTCTGACCAATCTGCTGGCGAAGCGTCAGACATGCGACGGGACTGGTGGACGCCTCCATGGCGGCAATCACGGGCAACGCGGTAGCGGGAGCCTGCTCCGGTGCGGTTGGTTGCTGATTGTTGACCGGTTCCGACGAAGCAGCGCCGGTTACCGTCGGGACCAGCACATCGCTGGCTACAAAGGTGGGTCGTTCACCGGAACAGCCGGCCGCCACCAGGATCACGACAAGCATTGCGGCGGCGAATTGCCGCGGTCCGGTCCGCCCGGCCGGCGTCGATTGGCGCAGTACAGAATCCGGGATCGGCCAAGCGAAGAACATCGGGCGCAGGCTAGCCCCCGGCCGTCAGCGAACTGCCGCGCCCGCTGCCACGGTCCGGAGCTCCCGGTGATCTACCGTGGCCCTATGGCACACATTCGCCTTCGTTTGGCTCGCCTCATTTCGACCCGCCGGCTTCTGGCTCCACTCCTGTTGGGGCTCGGCCTGGCCGTTGCGCTCATTGCCGGTGCCTGTTCCCGGGGTGAGAGCGCCGGACAGGTCCTGTCGGGAGCCGAACTCAAGCCCACGGCCACCGCGGTCATTCTTGGGACCCTGCCGTCACCGACCCCCACGGTTGTTGTGGTCCCGACGGTTGACCCGGCCGCTACCGCTGTGGCTGCGGTGGCAACCCTGACCCCGGAGGCCACTGCTCCAACACCGACGGTGACCGTCATTCTCTCCGACGCCGCATTCACCAACAGCTCCAAAGTGACCACGGTCGGGTTGGACGAAGTTTTCTTCGGGATGAGCCCCGATCAGGCCGCCGCGGCGGCATCCACCAGCTGGAACGGCGTGCCGGATGGCTCCTGGCCCAATTGCTTTGTGGTGACCCCCAGCAATGGTCCCGACGGGGTGTCGTTCTGGATCTGGAACCGCACGGTTGAGCGAGTGAATATTTCCAACGCTGGCATTAGAACCCGCTCAGGGTACGGCGTTGGCACCAAACTGATCGAGCTCCAAAACGCACTCGGCTCACAGTTGGAGATCACCGATTTTGACGACGGCCTCCAGGTGGCGGAGTTCACGCCCTCCGATCCAACCGACCAGTCCCGCATTGTTTTCGAAGCTCAGAACGGCGAAGTCTTCCGGTTCCGTAGTGGTCGCGAAGGTCCGGTTGGAATGCCGGACTCTGCCTGTAGTTAACGACCCCCGGGGTCGCCGGCTCGAGCCAGCACCAGTTCGACCGCCCACGCATCTCCCCATGGGGACCGCACCGCATGTCCGGAGAAACCGTCATCAAGGATGACCATCTCCTGGTCGGTTGGTTGTCGACGCCCCTCAACACTGATCAGCAACTCAGACGATCGAGCGAGCACTTCAACGGTGGCGGGTGACGCGTCGAGGAGTTGGTGGGCTTCGGCGATGGTCGAGCCATGACGCTGCAGCGCTTCGTCCCGAGTCTGTTCATCCACTGTCACCCATTGCTTGGCTGACTTTCCGTGGGCGGTGCGAAGGCCGGCTTGACGAAGCTTGCGAACGATTTCGCGGCCGTCAATCATCGTTGCGCCCAGCGCTACGACATGGTCGACCACGTGCTCCGGAACGTCGTAGTGGTCAAAGCCAAAACCCCGCCACGGTATGCCAGCGTTTCTGGCAAAGCCGTGAAGCTCTGCCACGGTGGTGTCGGAGATCACGTGACTCCAACGTCGTCCTCGCCACACCCACACGGGCGGGTCCACAAAGATGGCCATGCGACCATTCTGGAGAGCATGGCTCGGATTCGGACCGTCGGCGTGGCAAGCTCGTGGGGTGGAGAGCGATGTTGTCAACCTGAGCGTTCCGGCCCGACCACGGTTCGGTCAGCTGATCCGCGTCACGGGCGCCAACATGGCAGCTCGGCTTGGTTGGTCTCTGGTGGACATCGACCAACTACGCGTTGCGCTGGAAGCCTCGACCGACACCCTCCTTGGTCCGCTCCCCAAGAAGGGCAGTCTCAATGCCGCGTTTGCGGTGGTCGGCGAAGCGCTCAACGTTGAGCTTGGTCTGACCGACGGCGCCGAGCAGATTCCAAACGACCGGGTGCAGAGCTTCCATGAAGCGGTGGACTCCTGCGTGGACTCCGCCAAGCTCGACCCCGCCGCCGCCCGGGTCTTTCTCACCAAAAGCCAAAGCCTCGACTGACGCGTCACACAGCAGCCGGCCTACTCCACGCCCGTGGATCCGAATCCGCCCTCACCGCGGTCGGAGTCCGGTAACTCGGCAACCTCCACGAAGACGCCGTGGGCAACGGCCTGGATCACCAGTTGGGCCACCCGTTCGCCCCGCTCAACCACAAACGGGGCGGTGGGATCGGTGTTGACCAACAACACCTTCAACTCCCCGCGGTAGCCACTGTCAATCAGCCCTGGCGTATTGAGCACGGTGACCCCGTGCTTCAATGCGAGGCCACTTCGCGGTTGAATGAATCCGGCGTGGCCCGACGGGATGGCAACTGCGATCCCGGTGGGCACCAGGGCCCGACCGCCTCCCGGCTCCAAAGTCACCGATTCGGTGGCTCGCAGGTCGATGCCAGCATCTCCGGCGGTGGCGTAGGCCGGCAGCGGCAGATCAGGGTCAAGTCGGACAACTGGTAGTTCGAGCACGGACTTGAAGCTACAACAGAGGCCCACCCTGCGGACGGTACGATGGCCCGAATGCTTGCGTGGATGGACCTTGAGATGACCGGGCTGGACGCCGACACCGAGGTCATCGTGGAGATAGCAACGCTCATCACCGACGACCAGCTGAATATCGTTGCCGAAGGCCCTGAGCTGGTCATGACCGCAACCGAAGACATCCTGACGGCGATGGATCCCTACGTTGTTGAGATGCACACCCGGAGCGGACTCCTGGACCAGATTCGCGCTTCGACGGTGACCGTGGACGAAGCCGCGGCGGCCACGCTTGCGTTTCTGAGAGAACACATTCCCGAGGAACGCACCGTGCCGCTGTGTGGCAACTCGATCGGCACTGACCGCCGGTTCCTGGTCAAGTGGATGCCCGAGATCGAGAACTTCCTGCACTACCGGAGTGTGGACGTGTCAACCATCAAAGAACTGGCTCGCCGCTGGTACCCACCCGTACTCGACGATGCGCCGAAGAAGGGCCTCTCTCATCGGGCCATGGACGACATTCTGGAGAGCATCGAGGAACTGCGCTACTACCAGTCCACGGTGTTCCGAGCCAACCCGACCGTCGCAACCGAGCCAACCGTCACCACCAACTGAATGTCGAACTCCGGGAACTCCCATTCGGACCCGACCGCACAGGCGGCGCCAACGGTTCGACAGGAAAAGACACGCGCATCCACCGAGGTCACCGAAGTTGGTCCCGGCATTCTGCGCTCCCAGCTTCCCATTGATCTCCCGGGCCTGGGTCATGTCAATTGCTATTTCCTCGAAGACCAGAACGGGCTTGCGGTCGTGGACCCGGGCCTGCCGGGCGAAGCGTCATGGGACGCGTTGCAGCAGCGATTGGGGCAGGCCGGATACACGGTCCAGAACATTCACACCGTGGTGATCACCCATTCCCACCACGACCACTTCGGCGGCACCGCACGAATCCTGGACGCCACCCAGGCCGAAGTCCTCACCCACGAACGGTTTGCCACGATGTGGGACAACCTGGACGAACCCGAGTTTCTTGACATGGACGGCAACCCGCTGCCCGACCCGGAATCGGTGGCGTGGGACCAGCGCCAACTCAAGACGCCGTGGGGCACCGGCCGCAAACCTCCGCCGGCACGCATCATGCGCCAGATCGAATCTGATGGCGGCGACATGGGATACAGCCCCACACCCACCATCCGGGTGGCCGACCGTGATCCGGTCCGCCTCGCCGGACGCGATTGGTTTGCGGTCCATACCCCCGGCCACACCGCCGATCACCTCTGCCTCTGGGATCCGGAACGCCAGATCATGTTGTCCGGCGATCACGTGCTTCCCACGATTACCCCGCACGTGGGCGGCATGTTCCAGGATGTGGATCCGCTTCACCAATTCCTCACGTCGCAGGAACGGATGAAGGACTTTGATGCCACCATCGTGCTTCCCGCGCATGGCCACCCGTTCGGTGATTTGGGCGGACGAGCCCAAGAAATCGTCGAGCACCACCAGGAACGCCTTGACGAGCTGCTGACACTCGCAGGATCCGGCGAACACGCCACCGTTCCCGACTACATGCGGGAGCTCTTCAAAGAACGGTCGTGGGGCTCGATGGCCGAGAGCGAAACGTTCTCCCACCTGGATTACCTGCGGCGCAAAGGCCAGCTGGTAGCCGGTGATGCCAGCGGTCTGATGACCTTTGCCCTCCCGTCCAGCTGACCTGCTCCAGCCGGACCTCACCGACGTGGCGGTCTGAACGGCGAATCGGCATTTGTTGTTAATTCGTTTGACAGGTTTCCCGAAGTTGCCGATGATGGGTCTACATCGCTCCCGGACCGCTGTCGGCGAGCACCCACGACCGGAGACAATCTCATGGATCTCATGAATTGCATCGCAACCGAAACGATGAGCGTGCAGAGCTCTCGTGCTGCGCGCGCCCGGTTGGTTGGCGACGCCTCGTATGCGTGGCTCCCAGTGAATTCGGTGGCCCTCTCTGTGGCCGGCGCAGATTTGCTTGGAGCCCCAGCAGCACCGAAGGCGATTGGCACCGTTGACACCGTTGACATCGCGGGCATGGCCATGAGCGGCGTCAACGCAACCACCGGCGAGAACGTAAAGCCGTGGACTGCAACTACCACCTGCACTCGCTTTTGCATGCACCACCAGCGGCTGAAGGAGCATCTGTTTGTCTGAAAAACTCAGACTGAACAAGATCCCTGAAGCCGCCGGAGAAATCCGGCGGCTTTCTTGTTTTTTGGTCGCACCCACCTGAACCCAAACCATCCAGAAGATCACTCAAGCAGCAGCCGAAACGCTCGGTTGCCAATCAGAAAGGAGCGGACGACCATGGTCGCCCAGCTCACTCTCACCAGCGAAAATCCCACTACTCAGACCCACCGCACCGAAATCCTTCCCACCGAGGCTGCCTTCAATGAGGACAACCTCGGCATGGGATTCACCCCTGCCGCGGCCGAGTGGCAGCGCAATGCTGCTTGCGCCGCGGACGGGCCGGCGGCCGACGCCATGCTCGACCTGTTCTTCTCCGAGGAACTGGCCCAGATCGCGGCAGCCAAGCGAATCTGCGCCGAATGCCCCGTGATGGCCCAGTGCCTCGAAGGGGCAATGGAACGGCGTGAGCCGTGGGGCGTCTGGGGCGGTCAACTGTTCACCAACGGCCGAGTGCTCCTGATCAAGCGTCGTCGGGGTCGCCCGCGTAAGGTCACCCGTCCCGAGGACGAAGTGCCAACCATTCCGGTGCCCGAGCACCTGGTCCCGATGCTGCGAACCGCCTGAAAGGGCGGCGTAGGCAGCAACGAACGTCAGCGCAGAGTTGACGTTGTTGAGACCGCGGGTTTCGTGCCCCAGATCTTCTCCCCCCATCCTGAACCGATCCCGGCGACGTTCCAGCGAGCCGGGATCGGGGACGGGGCGAGATGTAGCCGGGCGGTTGCCCGATGGAACGTGATTGCACCCCACGATTCATCGGGTAACCGCCTTTTCGGGCTTTTTACCACCGGTGGGGAATTATGAGTAAACGTGGTCGGGTTGCTCCATTTCATCGCCCACCGTTCATGTCGACCGCCCGGGTCGCCGACAGATCAGACAACCGGTCTCCACCATGTCACCCACTCCTCCACCAGCCTCCGAGCCCAAACCCACGTCGGCGGCCTGCCACCAGCACCACCCCCATGTCTCGCGTCGCCGCTTCCTCGGTAGCGGAGCAGGAGCGTTGGCCGGTCTGAGCGCCGCCGGGATCCTGGCCGCCTGCTCCAGCGCCACCGACGCGGCCCAAGCCGACAACACCAGGATCGTTCTCGGTGGCGATGAGCCGGTTGCGGAACCAACGCTGGTCCCGGAAGCGGCGGTCATCGAGACCGCACCCTCCGCCGGCGAGGCCAGCACGGACCGACCACCAGCAGAAAACGTGTCCTTCACCTACCTCGATGGCGGAGACGGCGAGATCGCCGACTTCGCGGGCACCCCCCTGGTCGTCAACTTCTTTGCCTCCTGGTGCGCGCCCTGCCGCGCCGAACTCCCCGAATTCCAGGAGGCCTTTGAACGCCACAACGGCGACGTTGAGTTTCTTGGCTTCTCAGTGGCCGATGAACAAGAAACAACTCGTGAACTTCTTGCCGAAACCGGCGTCACCTTCAGGATTGGCCTGGATCCTGATGAGAGCATCCGCAATGCCATGGGAGGATTCGCCATGCCAACAACGGTGTTCATCGATCGCGACAGCAACGTTGCCAGCGGGCGAATCGGCCGAGTCCTGGCCGATGACCTCGAAGCACTCATTCAGGAGATTCTGTAATCATGTGGCCTCTATTCACCTTCACACTCACGGCGGGCGTCGTGGCGGCATTCAACCCGTGCGGCTTTGCGATGCTGCCCGCCTACCTCGGCTACTTCATCGGCCAGGAGAGCGACGAGGAGACCAACGCCGCCAAGAACGTGGTTCGCGGTCTGACCGTCGGCCTGACCATCACCGCCGGCTTCGTAACCTTCTTCTCGCTGATTGGTCTGGTCACCCGCCTCTTCATTTCCGAAGGCGCCATTGCCCAGCACATACCAAAGGTCACCTTTGGTTTTGGCATCCTCATGGTTCCCCTGGGTATCGCCATGCTGTTTGGGTATGAGCCCAAGCTGAACATTCCTCGCTTGCAAAAGGGCGGCAAGAGCCGTGGCTACGGATCCATCTTCATGTTCGGTGTGTCCTATGCCGCCGTGTCACTCTCGTGCACCGCGCCCATCTTCTTTGGCAGCGTCATTGGCTCGTTCACCCGCGACGGTTTCGTCGAAGGTCTGATTGCCTTCGTGGCCTATGCCCTTGGTATGGGGCTGGTGGTCATGATCCTCACAACCGCCACCTCGCTGGCCCGCAATGAGATCGCCACCTTCTTCCGGAAGGCACTTCCCCTGGTCAACCGCGTCTCCGGTGTGCTGCTGTTCTTCGCCGGCATATTCCTGATCTTCTATGGCTGGTGGGAAATCCAAGTGCTCCGGGGCAACTTCGAAACCTCGCCGCTGATTGACCTCTCCGACCGATTCCAAGGCACGATCACCAACTGGTTGGCCGACATTGGCGGCCTGCGCATGTCCATTGCGGTCATCCTGATTCTTGGCGGCCTGCTGCTGGCGGTCTTCCGCAGCTCGATGGATGCCAGGACGTGGATGGCCGGCATGGGCGGACTCGCAACATTGTGGCTGTTGGGCGAAGTGTTCAGTGACTCGCTGTTCGGCAACAATGCCGATCGGTCCTTCGAGCTTCTGGTCCTGCCCGTTCTCCGCACCATCATCTCGATCCCGGAGCGGGTAGGCAACTGGTTCACCCACACCGCCCGATGGGAGACGCTGGGCGAAGTCACCTTCACTTTGATTGTCGGGACGATCGCGCCTCTACGAGGCCGCCACCTGGCCCGCGGCCGTCGCGACGTCCCCGTGCTCGACGATGTGGTCCCAACCCCGGAGACGGTGTCGGTCTGAGGATTGCCGGTCACTTGGGTGGGCGTTCACCTCGCCCAAGCGACTACAACGGGGCATGGCCAAATACTGCGTTGAGGTCCTGACGCCCCTTTCCCCCAAGGACGCCTTTGCGTTCATGGCGGATCTTGACAACTTTGCCCAGTGGGATCCGGGCGTCCGCAAAGCCACACAGGTGGCGGGGGACGGCCCCGGCATCGATGCTGCCTGGGATCTGGTCGTCAAAGGCTTCGTCGGCGACATGACCCTGCGGTACGCAACCACCAGGTTTGAGGCCCCGGAGAGCCTGGTGGTCGTGGCTGAATCCAAGAGCCTCACGTCGGTGGACGTCATCAGAGTTCGTCCCGCCGATGCTGCCGACGGCGCCGCGGTGGCTGGCTCCCTGCACGAGGCCAACGCCACCACCGGATCAGTGGTCAGCTACGAGGCGGAGCTCACCATGAGTGGAGTCCTGGCGTTGGCGGACCCGGCCTTGGAACTGGCGTTCAACAAGATTGGCGACGCCGCGGCTGACGGGCTGGTTGACGCGCTCAACGGCATCCGGCTGGACAGTCGAACCGAATGTGCGGTGTCAGAGATCGTGGACGAGGCGTTGGAGATCCCGGTAGTGCCCAGCTTCAGCCGCATCGGATTCCAGGCCCGCAAACGAGTGACCAAGTGGGCTGATCTGGACTCCTATGACCTCGCCGGCAAGGTCATGCTGATCACTGGCGGCACCTCCGGCATCGGGCGCGCGGCCGCACAGCAGTTGGCCATGATGGGGGCCACCGTCGTCATCACCGGTCGGACAGCATCGCGGAATCAAGCGGTGGTTGACCAACTCATCGACGCCACCAACAATCCGCAAATTTCGCAGGTGGCGGCGGACATGGGAGAACCCGAAGACGTTCGGCGGTTGGCGGAGGTAGTACTGCGAAACCATGACCGGTTGGACGTGCTGATCCACAACGCCGGAGCACTGGCCAACGAACGGGCCGAAGCCAGCACGGGGGTGGAGTCAACGATCGCCAGTCAGGTGGTGGGACCGTTCCTGCTCACGTCCCTGCTCCTTGACCGACTGGAGGCGTCGGCCCCATCACGGGTTGTCACCATGTCCTCGGGAGGCATGTACACGGCTCCGCTGACCATTGGCAATCTGGAGATGACTGCGGCGAAGTACGCAGGTGCTGAGCAGTACGCACGCGCCAAGCGGGCCCAGGTCACCCTCACCGAAATGTGGGCGGAGCGAGCTGCCAGTCGTGGCATCCGGTTCCACTCGCTGCACCCCGGATGGGCGGACACGCCCGGCGTTGCCGATGCACTCCCGGTCTTCGGCCGAATCATGGGGCCGCTGCTGCGCACGCCGGCTGAGGGCGCAGACACCATGGTGTGGTTGGCGGCCGACAACGCAGCGTTGGAATCCAACGGCACCTTCTGGCTGGACCGCAAACCACGAGCGATCCACAAGCTGCCCACAACCCGAGGAAGCGACACCCCTGACCGTCGGGCTCTTCTTTGGGATTGGGTCGCCGACGCCGCCGGAGTGGCGTCGCCCACGTTCTAGAGTTCACGCGTGCTCGCTGATCTGCTGCAGTCACCCGGGGTAACCGAGACCTCCCAATTGCGGGGCCGGCTCGGCTTTATGGCGTACCACGGCGGCGCTTTGGAAAAAGTCACCGACATCGTGGCGTCCGAAGCCGCCAAACGATCCGGGGCCTCGTACTACGGCGTGATCCAAACGCTCGATCCAATGACCCACATCGCATCCACTCGGGTCTCGCCCGCCGATTCACCGGCGCTGGCCGCGTTTCTCGACCACGTGGACGTGGTGATTTCGATGCACGGATACGGCCGCGAAGACAAACGGCGGACGCTGCTGCTCGGCGGCCAGAATCGGGAGCTGGCGTCCTTCGTGGCCAAACGACTCCGACGCGGCATCGGCGCGTACGAAGTCGAAGATGATCTGTCCCGCATCCCCACCGAACTGGCTGGCCAACACCCCGCCAATCCGGTAAACCTCCCCCGGGACCAGGGCGTGCAAATCGAGTTACCGCCGGTGATCCGCTGGCACTTCACCGGATGGCATTGGTCCGACTTTGGCGATCATGGCCGAGCGCCGGACACCGAACGGCTGATTGTGTCTCTGGCCGACGCTGCGTCGGAGTGGATGCTCAGCGATTCAGGCGAGCAACACGAGCAATGAAGGCCTTGACGGCCTGCGCCACCACATGCGGGCATTCGACGATGATGGCATGGCGCACATGATCGAGAATCACCAGCTCGCTGGTTGGTAGCTGGCTGTCAATGAAACGATTGAGCCGAGGGTTGCAGCCCGGATCGTTCTCGCCGGTAAGCACCAGGCACGGGGCTTCAACTTCAGCAAGCCAGGGCGCCATCTCGGTTTCGGCATAGACATCAAAGACCGAAAGAAAGACCTCTTTGGGAGTGGTGAGTACCTGATTGATCCGACGGTCGATCACCTCCGGGTTGGCTTCGGCAAACTCGTCGGTGAACCAGCGGGCCGCCAGCGTCGTGAGAACGTTGGGTATCCCGTCTTCCCGCATGCGGGCAACAACGCCTTTGACCTTGGCGCGGTCCTCCGCGGTTCGACCCGCCGCCGTACTCAGCAGGCCCACCGACAGGACCCGATCGGGGTACGCCCGGGCGTAGGCGGGACCGATCATGCCGCCGAGTGAATGACCAATCACATGGATCTGTTCGTGACCGAGGGTGGTCCGCAAGGTCTCAGATCTTCCACCAGCTGATCGAGGGTGTAAGGCACCGCAGGCACCGGACTGTCGCCATGGCCGCGCAGGTCATAGGTCACGCAGGTGAACGAACTGCTCAGCGCATCCACGATTGGGGACCACATTGTCTTGCGGGACCCAATGCCATGGACCATGTAGATGGGCGGACCCGACCCGGTGACTTCGTACGCAACGTCGACGGCGCTCATGGGGCCAGTCGCTCCCGACCCCAGGCTCCTGTCTGGTCCGCCCGGGTGTAGCGGATGCGATCGTGGAGCCGGTTGGGTCGACCCTGCCAGAACTCCAAGCTCTGCGGGCGGATGAGGAATCCTCCCCAGTGCGACGGCCGTGGAACATCGCCGGTGGCAAATTGCGCCTGTACTTCGGCCTCCCGGGCTTCGAGTTCCTCGCGGGACGCCAACGGCTGGCTCTGCGGTGAGGTCCACGCGCCAATCTGGCTGCCTCGCGGCCGAGAGGCAAAGTACGCGTCAGATTCGGCTGCGGACGTTCGCTCGGCCGCACCGACAATCCGCACCTGCCGACGCAACTCGTGCCAGCTGAAAAGCAGAGCCACGCCCGGGTTGGCATCAAGCTCCTGGCCTTTGTGACTCCGATAGTTTGTGTAGAAGACAAAGCCCCGATCGTCGAAGACTTTGAGGAGAACGTTTCGGGACCGAGGCCGCCCATCTGCGCCGATGGTCGACACGCTCATGGCGTTCGGTTCCCAGTAGTCGGCGTCCATTACCTGGCGAAACCAGACTTCGAACTGGATCAGCGGATCCGGATCCAGATCCTCGATACGGATCCCCGCGGTTTCATAACTCTGTCGAAGCGATCCCAAGTCCACTTCCCAAGTCAACCACCGAATAGCGTGCGGGGGATGCCTCTCGCTCAAAAGTCAGAAGCCGGCGCCGCGCCGGCGGGTGGCCAGGCCGCAACGATGGCCGCGGTGGCCGGTGGCGGGGTGGCCGGAGCTGCACTCCGGTGGGCGGCTGCAGAAATGATTTCCGATGGCGCGCTCCCTTGGAGCACCTTGTTGGTGAATGTTGCCGGCGCTTTCCTGTTGGGCGTTGTGATCGCCGTCCTTCGATCGCCGCAGCCGCTCAGTGCCGGGCGACATCGAGCATGCGTTGCGGCCGCCAGCGGGTTCTGCGGAAGCTTGACCACCTTCTCGGCCTGGGCCGTTGAGTTGGCTGAATTCCTCACCGCTGATGCCTGGGGCTCCACCGCCGCGCACCTGGCGCTCACCGTCGGAGTGGGGCTTGCGGCTGCTGTTCTGGGCATGAAGGTTGGAGAGGGGCGGTTCTCCTGATGCGTGCGTTGTTCACCATCGCGGCGTTTGGGGCGATAGCTGCAACGGCCACCGTGGTCCGCTGGCAGCTGGGCCGGCTCCTCAACCGTGAGCTTCCCTGGGGCACGTTCTTTGTGAACACTCTGGGGTCGTTTCTGATGGGCGTGGCGGTGGCCCGCGGCTGGGAGAACATCGGCCTGATTGGTGGCGCCGCGCTCGGTTCATTCACGACGTTTTCGACGTTTGCCGCGGAGGCGGTGACGCAGTGGTCCACTGCCGACGGCCGGCGGACGGCGGTCGCGTACGTCGGCAGTACGATCGTGTTTGGTGTGGTGGCTGCGGTGGTTGGCCTCCAGTTCTGACCGTCCGTTGCCACCGCTGGAAAGAAGTTCGCATGAGCATTGACACCCCCCAAACCGATTCAGAGCAACCCGAGCCGGTGAAGCTGACGGTCTGGTCGGACTTTCTTTGACCGTGGTGCTACGTCGGCACCGTGCGTGTCGAGCAATTGAAAGAACGCCTGGGCGACAAGATCACCATCGAGTGGCGAAGCTTCCTGCTGCGAACCGAACCCAAGACCACATCCCAGGAAAAGTTTGTCGAGTACACCAACTCCTGGCAGCGCTGCGCGGCATCGGCACCCGAAGCCCACTTCACCACCCCGTGGGCATCGGACAACCCCGGGCCATCCAGCAGTCTTCCGGCCCAGATCGCGTGGAAGGCCTCAGCAAACTTCGGAGCGGAGGCGCAGGAGAAACTGCATGCCGCGCTGCTGAGGGCCTACTTCACCGACAACCGAAACATCTCTGACTGGGACGTGCTGGCCGACATTGCCGAAGAGACCGGCCTTGACCGAACCGACTTCACCGCATTTCTGGAAACCAACCGGGAGTATCTGGCCAGCTGGGTCATCGATGAGCACAACTCGGCCATTCAAAACGGCATCCAGGCCGTCCCCACGGTGGTCATTGCCGATGTCCTTCCGGTACCGGGGGCTCAGGACGTGGACACCTACGAACGGCTGATCAACAAGTTGATCGCCCGGCGCGACGACGGCCTCCTGGAGAGCTGATCACCGGGTTGGGGGCGGTCGTGTCACTCTGGTCAGTGCGCCGCGCCTGAGGGTCAGCTTCATCAGGTTGGACGACACCAAGCCGACGATCCTTCCATTCCGCTCAGAGATTCAGGGCTTCCTGGCGACCTCGGAGAATCCGCAGAACGAGTGAAGCACCTCGGGCACCGTAAAGCCGCCGTCTTCACGCTGGTAGTGCTCCATGAGGAACACCAGCATGCGGGCGACAGGAATGGCCGTGCCGTTGAGGGTGTGCACGAACTCGGTGCCATTCTCCAACTTGACCCGGGTGCCCAGACGGCGGGCGCTGAAGTCCAGGTAGTTGGAGCACGACGTCACCTCGCGAAACTGACCCTCTGACGGCAGCCATACTTCACAATCGTACTTTTTTGCCGCCGCGTTGCCCAGATCACCGGCCGCCACATTGATCACGCGGTATGGCAGCTTCAGCTCATCAAGAATCTCGCGCTCGATCTCCAGCAGCAGTTCATGTTCGTCCCACGACGTCTCGGGCGACGACCAGATGAACATCTCCACCTTGTCGAACTGATGAACGCGGAAGATCCCGGTCGTGTCTTTGCCGTAGGTTCCCGCTTCCCGACGGAAACACGATGAGAACCCGGCGTAGCGAAGGGGAAGTTCTTGGGCTTTGAAGCGATCGCCCCGGTGGAAGCCGGCGAGCGGAACCTCAGAGGTTCCAACGAGGTAGAGGTCGTCTTCGGGTATGCCGTAGACCTGGTTGCGATCGGTGGGAAAGAAGCCCGCGTCAATCATCATTTGTTCACGGACGAGCACGGGGGGAACCACCGGATTGAATCCCCGGGCCACGAGCTTGGACATGGCCCACTGGACGAGCGCAAACTCGAGGAGAACGGCTTCGCCGGTAATGTAGGCAAATCGCGACCCACTGACCGATGCACCCTTCTCGGTCTGGACCCAACCAATGGCTTCGCCGAAAGCTCCGTGGTCGAGCGCGGGTGCGGGGGGCTGGTCGCCCACCACCTCCAGCACTTCAAAGTTCTCTTCGCCACCGCTGGGTACGGACTCATGCGCCGGGTTGGGCACCTGGAGCGCCAGTTCATCGACCTGGGCCTGGAGCTCGGCGAGCGCCGCCTCCTTCTCCCCCAGCTCAGCCTTGATGGCCGACGCGGCCTCGATTTTGGCGGGACGTTCTGCGGGATCAGCCTTACCGATCTCCCTCGACGCAGAGTTGGACTGACCGCGTAGATCTTCCACCACCAGCAGGGACTCACGACGGGAGCCCTCCAATGCCTGCAGCTCGTCGAGCAGTTCGGCCGACGCCCCTTTGCGGATGGCACCGTCACGGAACTCGGGATCGCGGAGTTGGCGTAGATCAATCACACGACGACGCTAGCGGAATGGCGGTATTTCCGGCGGGGCGTTCCACCGGCTCAGGTGGGCGCGTGCAACGGCGGTTGGGACGCTTCGGCCAACCATGCGGCAAAGGCCCGCGAGTCATAGCGTTGGCCATCAGCGGTGCCGGCACACAGGTCGAATCCCAGGTCCCGCAGAACCGCCTGATCGTCGGTTGAGCCGGGGGTTTGTGCCGCCAGCTGGCAATCAGATCCCCGCAGGGAATTCACGATTGTGGACAGCGCATCCCGACGGCCGGGTCTGCTGGCCACCCCCGATGTCAACCCCGATGCAATGCGCACAGTGCGCAGACCTGCTCCTTCAATCGTGCGTTGAAAGCTGGCAATCGATCGGCCAAAGTTGTCGACTCCGAGTCGTACGCCAAGAGCTTGAACATGGGCGAGTACCGCCGGAAGGACCCCATCGTCAGCTGCGAGCAACGACGCATCGACGTCAATGGTCAGCCGGTGCGAGGCCAGCCCGCTGGCCGACAGTGCGTGCATGACGCTGCGGACAAACGAAGCACAATGCAACCCATGCGGGGTGAGGGAAATGGTGGCCCCAATTTCGCCATGTGGTGCCGATGCCGGCCACGCCACCGCCGCGTGGCAAACCTCCTCAAGAAGCCAGGCGTTCAACTCAGGGTGCAGCCCCGCGTTGTGTGCAACTTCCACGACGGCGCTTGGCACGAGGTGGCCCAGCCGCGGATGCTTCCACCGATACGAGGCCACCCCGTTGACGATCCGGCCGGTCCGCAAGTCATGCACCGGGTTCCACCAGAGCTTCAGCACATTCTCGGTACCGCCTGCGTTCTCCAATGCGTGCGCAAGATCACCAGCAATGCCCGGAAGCGTCCGTTGTTCAAGAACAAGTCGGAAGTAGTCAGCGGCTACGTCCCGGTATGAGCACACCCAGAACGCACACTCGGCGCTACCCGGCCGGTCATACACCGGCACCACGGCACACTCGAGAACTCGCGTCTGTCCAGCAGCCACGTGCTCGACGGCGAAGGTAACCCGATCGGTGGTTCTCTCGGCCACCGAGCACGCGTGGCCCAACGTCGCCAGGTTTCCTGGCGCAAGAAGGTCCGGGGCTTCCGATGGGCTGCCGGTGCCGCCGGGTCGTCGGTCAGCCAGCGTCAGCGCGCCACTCTCGCTGCGCTGGAGAAGGACATTGTCCCCGCCAAGCGCGTTCAGGACGACGGGCAGATCGACGGTGAGAACAACCGAGTTGTGGTCTCGGCTCGACCGATCCGATATGGGCACGCCGCTTCATCGACGCCGCGGTCGCCGTGTTGAGCAAAACGGAGCGCAAACGCGGCGTATCAGCGTTCGGGAGTGGACTCCACCGACCGGGGAGGGCGGGTGTTGTCGAAGGCGTGTTGCACTTCCTCATAGGTGAGGACCGCTTCGCCCGACGGCAGCACCGTTCGCATGCGGGTGGAGCCAGCACCTTCGCGGGCGGACCAGCGGAAGAAGATGAAGCCAATCACGATCCAGAGAAAAATGCCGCCACCGAGTTTCATCACGACGCCCGCGGCCTGCTGGTCCTGGGCCACAGTGATACCCCAGAGTCGAACCGGATGGTTGTAGGCCGAGTACAGCGGACGCTCGGCGAATGTGAGAAACGCGGCGGGGATGGTGGGCAGGATCGACATCATAAAGAGGAAGATCATCTTGCCGGGCGGGGTGCTCTGCAGTTCCGGCAGTGGGCTGATGATCGGGATCCACATGAGGAGGGCGGAGCTGAAGACAGCCAGGTGCACGGCGTAATGGAACACACCGTTGTCCACCGAGGTGTTGACAACCCAGGTGATGTGGGTGACCGCGGCAAAAAAGTTGAACAGGAAGCCGGCCGCTACCGGCCGGCTGAGACGGCGGAGCCAGATGCCCGCCTTGCCGTCTTCGCTCACCATCAGTCGAGCGAGCCATTCGGGTACCGCCAGCAGCAGCAACGCCGGGGCGATGAAGGTGATCAACAGATGTTGGACCATGTGGACGAAGTAGAGATACTCCTCGGCAATGTCATGAAGCGGCCAGTCCGAAGCCAACCACAGCACGGCAAGTCCACCAATGAAGCTGACCCGTTGCCGGGAGGTGAAGAGCTCGACAGAGCTTCCTTGAACCTTGGGGCCAATGACCCGCACGGCGTACCAGGCAAGGGCCGCAGCCCCGGCCAGGATCAACCAGACTTCTGGATGGGGTTGCCAGCGCCAGATGTTGGCGTCAGAACCAAATACAGGCATCAGCACAAGTCCAACATCATCAGCAGCGTCAGCCGAACAGGTTGGACGCGAACAGCGCGATCAGATACACGATGACAGCCAGAACCAGGCCCGCCACAAACATTCGGGTGTACATCTTGTCGTCGAACTTCAAGTGCATGAAGAAGGCGCCAACGATGACAAACTTCACGATCATCAGGAACGTGAGAATGACATAGAGCGACCATGCCGGCAGGTTGTGCACCGACTCGAAGTAGGTGCCGACTTCGATCAGCGTGAAGAAGGCGAGCCAGAGCGCTATCTGGATGTACTTCTTGTCGCTCGGGTGATCATGATGCGCATCGTCGTGAGCATCAGGGGTGTGCACGTCAGCGGCGTGCTCATCGGTGGTGGTGAGGGTTTGTTCCATGGTGTTTGCTTACTGCGGGAAGAGGTAGATGACGGTGAAGATGAAGATCCAGACAATGTCCACGAAGTGCCAGTAGAGCCCAACGATTTCCACGGTCTCTGATCGCTCGGGTCCCAGTTTGCCCTGAACACTCATGATGAAAAGCGACATCAGCATCACGATGCCAATGGTGACGTGGGCGCCGTGGAAGCCGGTCAGGCTGTAGAACGCCGAGGTGAAGATGTTGGTGGTGTAGCCCAGACCTTCGCGGTAGAAGACCGTGAACTCGTAGACCTGACCACCAAGGAACACGGCGCCCAGACCGGCAGTCGTGACCGTCCAGGTTCGGAATGCCTGAAGGTTGCCCCGCTGGATGGATGACAACGCCAGCACCATGGTGAGCGAACTCATCAACAACACGAACGAGCTGGCCGAGGTGAACGGAATGTCGAACTCAAAGCCGGACAGGTTGCCCGGGGCGAGTTCGGTTTCGCCCACCCGGTTCTTGTAGAGCAGGTAGGTCGAGATCAGAGCACCAAAGAGCAGGCACTCCGAACCAAGGAACAGCCACATCATCAGCTTGGCATTGGAGATTCCCGTGGACGTGTTGTGGCCAAAGTTGGGCACAGAAGGTGTTTCAACCATTGTTTTCGACATCAGTCAGCCACCCCCTCGGCTGCTTCTGCACTCTGGATGAGTTCATCAGCGGTTGGTGCTTCCTCACCAGCGGTGGCGGTCACCAGTTCTTTGGCACGGTCTTCGGACTCGTGGTCCTCACCATCTTCATGGTGATCGCCATCTTCGTGATGGTGATGCGGCTTGTCCGGGTCGTCCGCGGGCTCAAGACCCCAGCCATACATGGCGCCGATAAGGACCGGCACGGCAAAGATAAGCAGCCACAGACTGAAGATCATCGAGTAGGCAACGATTGGCAGGGCGAAGGACAAGATGATCGGCCAGTAGGACGGCGATGGCAGGTGGACGCCAACCGCGCTCCCGTCCTGAGCAATGTCTTCGGGGTGGGCGATGCGAACGATGTCGCCATTCATATCGGTTCCCCACTTGCGGTGCCACCAGTCGTCCTGGTGGGTTACGACCGGGTCATAGTCAAAGTTGTGCACCGGCGTTGGCGATGCGGTGGACCATTCGAGGCTGCGGGCATCCCATGGGTCGGGGCCCGAGGCGGCGATCTTGCCCTTCTTGAAGGCCCGGGCCGAGACGAAGATGTTGACCAGGAGGAAGAACACCCCGAGAGCCACCACGAACGACCCAATCGAGACCACCGCATTCCAGAAGTTGAAGCCTGAACTGGCCGAGTAGCTCTGAATGCGGCGGCTCATGCCCTGCAGACCCAGCACGTGCATGGGTCCGAACGTCAGGTTGAAGCCAATGAGCATCGTCCAGAAGTTGAGCTTGCCCCACTTCTCGCTGAGCTTGTAGCCAAAGACCTTGGGCCACCAGAAGTAGAAGCCACCGATCATGCCAAGCAGCGCGCCCCCAAAGATCACATAGTGGAAGTGAGCCACGATGTAATAGGTGTCGGTCTGCTGGGTATCTGACGGCGCGATCGAGTGCGTCACACCCGACAAGCCACCAACGGTGAACATGGACACCACACCAATGGCAAACAGCATGGGGGTGGTGAACCGAATGCGTCCGCCCCACATGGTGGCCATCCAGTTGAGAATCTTCACGCCCGTAGGCACGGCGATGAACATGGTGGACACCGAGAAGGCGGCGACGCTGAGCGGGCCGAGACCGGACACGAACATGTGGTGAGCCCACACGCCCCAACCCAGGAAACCAATGGCGATACCGGAGGCGACCATGAACGGATAGCCAAAGATCGGTTTGCGGCTGAAGGTCGGAATGATCTCGGAGATGATCCCGAACGCCGGAAGAATCAGGATGTACACCTCGGGGTGACCAAAGATCCAGAACAGGTGCTGCCACAGCAACGGATCCGCACCCGCGTCCACGTTGAAGAAGTTGGCGTCGAACTGGCGATCAAAGATCAGCAGGAACAGCGCCACAGTGATGACCGGAACGGCGAAGAGCAGCAGAAACTGCACCACCAGCATCATCCAGGTGAAGATTGGCATCTTCATGAGCGTCATGCCCGGCGCCCGCATGTTGAGCACGGTCACAATCAGGTTGATGGCCGAGACCAACGACGCAATACCGGTGATCTGCAAGCCGAAGGTGTAGAAGTCGATACCGACGCTCGGCGAGAAGGTCACACTCGAGTTGGGGGCGTAATTGAACCAGCCACCGTCGGGAGCGCCACCCAGGAACCACGACGTGTTCAGGAACAGCGAGCCCGAAAGCCAGCACCAGAAACTAAAGGCGTTGAGCCGCGGAAACGCCACATCTCGGGCGCCGATTTGCAGCGGTAAGAGGTAGTTGGCGAAGGCGGCCGCCATCGGCATGATCACCAGGAACACCATGGTGACACCGTGCATGGTGAAGACCTGGCTGTAGATGTCCGCGTTGAGGAAGTTCTGCTCAGGTCGTGACAGCTGGATACGAATCAGGAGCGCTTCGATGCCGCCCAGAAGGAAGAACAGCAGCGAGCCCGCGCCGTACATGATGCCGATCTTCTTGTGATCGACGGTGAACAGCCAGCTCTTCCAGCCGGTCTCCATCTGCGGCCGCGTGAGCACACCCAGCGGACGCTCGGCCGGCGTGACAATGTCTCCGGTGCCGAGGGCAAGTGGTTGATCTGAAGTTGCCATTGAGATTCCTACTTCAACGTGAGGAGGTAGTCGACAAGGTCATCAAGTTCCTGATCGGTCAGTGCCGTGAACGACGGCATTCCGCGACGGGAGCCTTCCACCAGGTCAGCCGCATTGGGCTTCTCTGCTGGTGCATTCAAAATCCATGCTTCAAGGTCGGCCCGGTTCAACGTTCCAGCATCGGCGATGGTGGCGTAGTCAAGACTGTCCGGGTCGTCGTACAGGTCAAACATTGAACCGCCAAAGGTTGAGCGGCTCATCAGGTGCGTGAGGTTGGGCGCTGCGCCGGAAACCTGGTTGGCGTGGTCCAGGATGATGTCGGGCACGGTGCCGTTTTCGGGACGGGTGTACATCGTGAAATCGTCCACGGCCTCATCCGCATTGACGTCGGTGACTCCGCTGATGGAGTGGCAGATGGCGCAGTTGGCATTGAAGACCTGATAGCCGTTGAAGCCGGGGTCGCCTTCGACCGGAATGGTCTGCGGCTGCATTTGCTGCTGGGCCCATACGGTCCACTCGTCCGCGTCGATCGCCACCGCGAACATGCGCATGTAGGCGTGGGAGAGACCACAGAACTCGGTGCACTGACCCATGTACCGGCCCGGTGCTTCAGCTTCGATGGTCCACGGACTTACGCGTCCGGGGACCGCGTCGCGCTTGCCGTTGAGACGAGGAATCCAGAATGAGTGGATGACGTCGCGGGAGGTGACCTGCAGACGAACTTCTTCGCCCACCGGAATCACGACGTCGTTGGCGGTGACAAACGCTGCTTCATTGGGATTCTCCACGGTGTAGTAGTGGTACTCCCACCACCACTGCTGACCAACCACTTCGATGCGGTCCAACTGCTGACGGTCCTGCGCCTCCACGTCGTCCAGTCTGAACAGCACCGACAAGGTGACCACACCAATGACCGCCATCAGTACGGCGGGAAGGATTGTCCAGGTGATTTCCAGGCGCTCGTTGCCGTGGATCTGTTCGGGAAACTCCTCGTCGGCGTAGACGGCTTCGTCGTCGAAAGGATCGCCCTTCACCCGGTACCGGGCCGACATGTAGATCAAGGCGCCCTGCACCAGAACGAACACCACAATCGAGATGATCATCACCAGCCAGAAAAGGCCATTGATGTCCCGAGCGATGGGGCTTTCGGCCCGGGTCGTATCAAGCGGATTGTCGCTGCAGGCTGCGGTCACGGCGATGACGCCAAGAGCCATCGCGGCCAGCCGAACCCATTTGATAGTGGCTGATGTAATGATTGCCGACTTCATGTTGACGATGTTCATCCTTCGTCTTCGCTGTGAGACTCGTCTTCGCTGTGACTTTCGCCGTCGCTGTGACCTTCACTGTGAGAATCATGGTGTTCGATTTTGCGTTCGCCGGCGGCGGCGGAGGCAATACCAGCACCGATGACCAGCACTGCGAGACCGCCAACCATGGCGGCCACCGCGCTCTTTGCCAATCGTGGTCGACTGGCAAGCAGCGCGCCAAGCCCAAGGATGAGAACTGCGACGATCATGGCCACCCAAACCGCCCAGGCCTTGCTCACCGTCAAGAAGATGCGGGAGACCGCCAGGGCGATGACCGCCACCGCACCAAGCGACAGAAACGGAATTTCGATCGGTCCCATGATGGAGCGGCGGAGGCGAATGTTGGTGTCGGGGTCGCCGGTGGCTCGATCGGCCCACGCGGACATGGCCCATTCAAACGCAACAACCGTAATGATCACCAGCCCCAGGGCCCAGAGGGCGGTGCTGGTGGCAAAGCCAACGATGAGTGAGCCGACGCCGATGGCGCCACCGAGTGGCCACCAGCTGGGAGCGGTTGGCGCTTCGCCCGGGGCGAGTTCGCCGGTTGGTGAGAGCTCGGCAACCGATTCGGGATCTGCATCGCGGAAGGCGTTGAGGGTGATGCCAACGAAACCGGCGCTGACCGCCAGCATCAGGAGAATGATGTAACCAATGGGCTCACCAATGCCGCCCCGCCAGCCAAGGCTGATGACCCCCTTCAAGGTTTCTCGGTCCAGCACACCCAGATAGTTGGGGCCGCTCACGTCGTTGGTGAACATGCCAAACACCAGCGCTGCAACCAGTGCGGCGCCGGCGATTCCGAAAAAGAGTTTGAAGCCTCGAGTGAACATTTCCTGCAGTCCTACTTGGTGATGAAGACGAGAATCCAGATGACGAAATAGATGCCAACGAGGGCGTACCAGTAGACGGCCACTGATGCCAGACCGTCGGTGTGGGCCTGGGTTGAGGCCCCGGCCAACGCTCGGAACATCGCAAAGGCAAAGGCAAAGAGCGCCACGATCAGCGCCAACACGAACGAGCCTGTTATGGCATAGATCAACACGGCGGCAACCGATTCGTCAGCCACCAGGCCCAGCTGCTTCCACTGGAAGACGTGATGGTTGATGAGTGCGGCCGCAAACACCGCTTGGAAACCAATGGCCAGAAGGGCGTGGCGCCGATCGTTGCGCTTCACCGACCAGACCGCCCATTGCATGGTGACAATCGAGATCAGCAGCGTCCAGGCCATCATTGTGGGAGCCGTCAGTTCGACCTGGGCCGAATCGGGAATCCATGGCTGGTCATCGCCGAGTGCGTCCTGCAGCCGCAGATGGTCAGCGCGCTCGCTGAGGTAGATGGCAAAGAGCCCGCCGAAGTACATGAGGGTGGCGCCGGTCAGGAAGGTGGCACCGACCTGGATGTTGCGACCCCGGGGAAGAGCGGCGGCCGGGATCACGGCGTCGTCGTGGTCGTCATGGTCGTCATGGTCGCCGTGAGTATCGCTCTCGGCGGCGGCGAGAGTTGCGGTTTCGGCGGCCATCAGCGGACGTCTCCTTGTGCAAGATCACGAAGTGGTTGCGGGGATCGCACCGGGATTGGCGCCGCAAAGTTGCCGGGTGGCGGAGGCGAAGGGGTCGCCCACTCCAACGTGTTGGCGCCCCACGGGTTGGCGTTGTCAACATCGGCGTCGTCGTCGAGGTTGTTGGTTACCAGTCCGCCGAGGACGGCCAGGAGGCCAAGCCCCAAGCCCGCAAGCAGTGCCGCCCGGCCCGCGATGCCAACGGCGTTCAGCACGCCAACGGCATCTTCGAAGTCGCCGGTGACGGCGAGGTCAGGCTGATCGAAGAAGCCGGCAATCAGATCGGTAAGGCCCATAAGGGCCCCGGCACCAGCCAGGGAAAGAGCGGCCAGACCGCCCAGACCGGCAACCAGGCGGGTGCCAAAGATCTTGGGGGCCCAGAACCACAGGCCGGCGAGAGCACCAACAAGACCGCCGGCCACGGTGGCGGCGAAGACGGCGCCGGAAGCGGAGGTGCCGGTCAGGTCCAGGTTGTTGACCGCGTTGGTGATTTGGAAGTCGTCAATGTTGGGGAACTCCCGCAGGAACCCCACCAGCGGCGCCAACACGCGAACAAAGCCAATCGCGCCGGCCAACAGGAGAATGGCAACGGCAAGGAAGGCGGCGACCGAGTGAGACTTGCCGCCTTTGGGGCCACCGCTACGAAACACCGAGTCACCGAGCCAGCCAATGAAGATCACGACCGGGAGGGCCAAGCTCAATGCGCCAAGTACGTAGACCGGCGTGGTGGTCACGCCGGAACTGAAGAAGGATTGAGCCCATGCACCAAAGCTCAGCAGGCCAAAGGCGCCAATGGCGGCCTGCGCAACACCGTAGGCCCGCGGCCGGGTTGTCAGACCAACCGGAAGAATGTCGCCAGCAATCCCCAGAAGTGGAAGCGCCCACAGGAACACCTGCGGTTGATCGGTTATCCACGAGACCTGCGCCCAGAGGAACTGGCCATCGGCGTAGCGAAGCTTCTCTTCGCCCTGATGATCAATCCAGATGACCACCAGATTGGCCAGCAGCACGGGAATGCTGAGAATCCACAGCCCGGCGGCAACCAGCATGGACCAGGAGAACATGGGCACCCGGCCAAGGTCCATTCCCACGGTGCGCTGGGTGATCACCGTGGTGACGATGCACACCGACGCCAGCAGGATGGCAAGCGCCATGAAGCCAAGAGAAGCAATAGCCAACTCAACCGGTGCGTCTTCGCTGGCGACCACGAACCCGCCGTCAATGGCGTGGGCCACCGCGAAGATCGACCCGCTGACCAACCAGGTCCAGAAGGCCATGGCGGCCAGGCGCGGATAGGAGATGGATGAAGCGCCAACCTGCAGCGGGGTTACGGCGGTGGCCAGCCCGATGAACAACGGGACCATGACCAGCAGGATCAGACCGATCCGGAAGAAGGTCCATGCCTGCCAGGTGGCTTGCGACCCTTGAAACAGCTGACTGCCGCCCAGGTCGAGTCGCTCGAAGCCGACCAGCAGACCAACGACCGCAACCGCAACGCCCATGAAAAGGGATCCAAGGACCCAATTGCGACCGATGTCTTTGTGGTCGCCGCTGCCGAGGCTGTCGAGGAAGTTGCTCAGCCCCTCGGGCAGACCCGGCTCATAGCCGGCGTGCACGGTGCTTTCCACGTGCGCTTCCATGGAGGTTTCGGTCGAGGCATGAACGGTCTCGGTTTGGGTAACGGTCATGTGTTCCGCGTTCACAATTCAGAGGGCTTTGGCTCGGTGATTGATGGGGTGGTTGGCTGGGTGTTATGGGGCGAGATGCTAGGCGACCGCACGCAGCGAACGCCGACTTCCGACACCGAATTTTCGACGTCGTGATTTAATTCACAACCATATCCCGCCTCGACCACCGAACCTAAATCTGCGCCCACCAAAATCTCGATCAGATTCGGTCCGTCAAACCTGGATGAACTGGTCAAGGGCCATGGCCCCGAAAAGCAGGGTGATGTAGGTGATGGACCACGTGAACAGCCGCATCGCCACCTTGGGCGACGCGACGCGCATCACCTGGGCCGAGTGCCACACAAACACCGCCCCCAGGACCAGGGCCGAGATGAAGTACACCAGACCCATATCGGCCACGGGCCCAAAGATGAGAGTCAACCCCCACAGAAGCAGGGTGTACATCATGATTTTGATGCCAACGGTGCGGATGTCGGTGGTCGACGGAAGCATCGGCACGTCGGCGGCCTGATATTCGTCCTTGTACTTGATGGCCAGCGCCCAGAAATGGGGAGGGGTCCAGTAGAAAATGATGGCGAAAAGCACGATTGGTGCCCAGTCGAGCGTGTTGGTCACCGCCGACCAGCCCACCAGCACCGGTACCGCACCGGCCGCGCCGCCGATAACGATGTTGCGTTCGGTGGTGCGCTTCAGCCACAAGGTGTAGACGAAGACATAGAACAGCGTGGCCGAGACCGCAAGCACTGCGCTGAGCAGGTTGACCTGCCACCACAGAAACAGAAACGCCGCGACTTCCAAGGTGATGGCAAACACCATCGCTTCGCCGGGCTGAATCAGTCCGGTCACCATTGGCCGATTTTTGGTGCGCTCCATGAGGGCATCAATATCGCGATCGACAACCATGTTGATGGCATGGGCGCCGCCAGCTGCGGCGGTGCCGCCAGCCAGCGTGGCCACAACCAACCAGGTGCCCGGCCAGCCGTTGGCGGCCACGATCATGGTCGGGATGGTGGTCACCAGGAGCAGCTCAATGATTCGCGGTTTGGTCAGTGCAATAAACCCGAGAATCCGCGACTTGAGGCGGCGGTCCACTGAACGGGATTCCGGAGTGAGAGCCGTCGCCATTCCTGAAATGCTAGTGGCCCAAACCGCTCCCCCAGCAATCGGCCGCTGGTAATTCGGTCACACGGCTCACCGGATCGAACTGGCGGTCGATTCGCCCCGCTGAACTGGTCAGACCCGTAGGCTCATAGCGTGGAACCGGAGATCGCGGCGGCCAATGACGCCAGTACCGAAGTCGGCTTGTCGCCGCAAACCTTCCGACGGTTCACCTATCCGGCCCTCGCCTCCCAAATGCTGATCGTGCTCACTGGGGCCATCGTGCGTCTCACCGAATCCGGACTTGGTTGCTCAGACTGGCCCACCTGCGAGCAAGACCAGCTCATTCCGGAAATCGAAGGCCACGCATGGATCGAGTTTGGCAACCGACTACTGGCGTTTCTGGTCACCGTCGCCGCCGTTGCGGTGCTGATTGCCGCCCGCCGGCGGGTTGGCGATCGGAAGGACCTGGTGCGGCTCAGCTGGGGCTTGGCCGCAGGCACCGTCGGGCAGATCGTTCTGGGCGGCATCGTCGTGTTGTCGGACCTCAACCCGTGGCTGGTACTGGGTCACTTCGTTCTGTCGATGATTCTGATCTGGGACGCGCTCCTGCTGGTGCACCGGTCCAACATTGACGACGATGTCATCGCCGGTGCAAGCATGCAGTCCTATCGACCTCAGGCATGGCTCATTACCGCCCTGGCCGCGGTTGCCATCTTTGTCGGAACTCTGGTCACTGGATCGGGCCCCCATACCGGCAGCTCCGACGGCGATCCAATCACCCGACTGCCGTTCTCCATCCGATCGATCACCCGAGTCCACAGCACGTCGGTGGTGATCCTGATCACCGTCACCGTCGCCACCGCCTGGTGGTTGCGGTCGGTTGGGGGTCGTCCCACGGAGCGGCGAAGGCTGTCGGCTGCGATCGCCATCATGCTTGCCCAGGGCGCCGTTGGTTATGTGCAGTACTTCACCGGCGTGCCCGCCGTACTGGTTGCCGTTCATGTTGCCGGCGCCATTTCGGTCTGGGCGGCGGTCATCTGGTTCCACCTCAGCACGGCGGCTGATCCGGTCAATGCTGCGGATGTGGTCTGGGGCCGGTCCGCGTTCTCGCCGCTGGGCGCCGCCACCAAGGGGTCAATCGTGACTGCGGCGTCAGGCGTGAACACCTCACCGGCAAGCGATATGCCCGCATGACAGCACCGTTGACGGCCCCGGTTGAGATTGAACAGCCGGACCACAAGACTGTGGTGGAACCGGACGTACCTTGGGTCGTGTTGGTGTGGAACGACCCCATCAACCTGATGTCGTATGTGACCATGGTTCTGCAGAAGCTGTTCGGCTTCAGCCGGGAGAAGGCCACAAAGCTGATGATGCAGGTCCACACCGAAGGCCGAGCGGCTGTGAGCCACGGCCCTCGCGAGAAGTGCGAGTTTGATGTGTCCCGTCTCCACGAATACGGCCTGTGGGCCACCATGCAAAAAGATGACTGAGGCCAGAGTCGACTGATGCGGTTCTTCAGTTCGGTCCGGGCGCAACGAGATGGGTCCTACGCCATCTCGTTCTCCGACAACGAACGCAATCTCATTCAGATGCTGGTCCCGCAGCTGCGGGAGTTGGTTGAGTCCCGGGACCCCATGGCCTGGCGGCTGTTCCCCAACCCGCATGAAGACGACCCGCTGCTGGCGCTGCAATATGAGGAGATGATTGGCGACGACCTGCTGGACAAGCGGCGGGCCTCCATCGACACCCTTGAGCGCACCATGAACGCCAAGGTGCTGACCGAGGAAGAACTGCTGGCGTGGATGACGTCGGTCAACGATCTGCGGCTGGTGCTGGGAACCCGACTGGACCTCACCGAGGAAAGCGAACTCGAAGACTTCCAGGACGACGAAGGCGCCGAAGGCCTCTTCATTGCCTACGTGATGCTCGGCATGATGCTGGAGAACATCGTCTCCGCGCTCTGATTCGCCAAGAGCAAAGAACTCGGACCCTCAAAAAGCAGAGAAACCAGATTCTCCAAAAGCAGAGAACCCGAACTGACAGTGGTCAGCTCGGGTTCGGCTACTTCTCTCTGGTACCCCGTACGGGATTTGAACCCGTGTTACCTGCGTGAAAGGCAGGCGTCCTAGGCCGCTGGACGAACGGGGCAGGACACTCAGAAGTGAACGGCTGTAACGATAGCGCCGACGCGCTCGGACCGGTCCGGGTTTTTTTGACCAGTTTCAGGTGGGGTCTTCGGTCGAGGAGAACTCGGTGCGCCCCGGCGAGAAGCCCAGAGGGATCGAGCCCCACTCGTTGTCCGCCCCGTCAAAGAAGTTGATGGTGAGATCGGTTGATTCCCGACGGATCCCAAGCGGTTCGTCGAGCGCCATCGTCTCGGTCGTCGTGCCGTCGTTGGTAAAGGAGACTCGAAGGTCTCGGGTACTGGAGATGGGGGTGACCACGGTGATTCCGCTGTCCAGCGTCACGCAGACCGACCACCGTTCGGGGAAGGTGTTGCAGCGAATGCCAAGTGCTCCACCCAGCGGCTCCTGTTGGGCCGCCAGCGCATCGGCCTCGTTGTCGACTCCGGCCAGCAGACCGGTGGTTCGTTGGCCGTCGCCGGGCACACATACCGTCAACCATTCGAGATCTTCCGAGCAGGCGACTTCGGGCCGGTTGGCCGAAGGGCCCCGATTCAAAAACAGGACGGCAAGAACCGCAAGCACCACCACCGCGATTGCGGCCATGGCGTAGCTGACAATCGGGCGAGGGGCGGGCTCAGTCACAGTGTCACTCACGCCACAAACCTACGACACCGACCCCACCGAGGCCATTCAGGGCCCCCGGGGTAATCGGCCACGAAACCATTGGCTCCCCCCGGAGGGCAAAGGCTGGTCCGCTGCGAAGCAGCGAGAAGCAGCGATATGTGGTCGGGACCGGCGTCGATCCGGTGACCTTCCGCTTTTCAGGCGGACGCTCTGCCAACTGAGCTACCCGACCGTGTGTGTGGCAACCAGCGCCTTGCGGTAGCTGGCGGTCACACAAACAGTGTTGCAAAAACTTGCTGGCGGTCCTGACGGGATTTGAACCCGCGACCTCCGCCTTGACAGGGCGGCGTGCACTCCAAACTGCACCACAGGACCAGCGGCTCACACTGTACCTTTCGCGTTGGTTTGCCCAACCCGATTTCAGACAAAGCCGCCGAATTACTGCGGCTCCTGCCAGGCGCCTCGGTCCCCCCGTCTCTCAACGGGGAGAAGGCGCTGGCAGCAGTGGCCAATCAGTCGCTGGATCCGGTGACGATCAGGTCATCGAATCCAGCTTCGACCAGACTTCCCGTGCCAGCATCGGCCGCTTCGATCAGGAGATGAACCGACTGGCCGGCAAAGTTGGTACCGATGACGCCGTTGAAGGTGTCCCAGTTCACGACCCGGATGTTGTTGGCTCCCGTCTCGTTCAGCAATGTCTGCGTTCCCGTCTGCGACCCCACAATGCTGATGCGCAGGAAGTCGCTGGAGTTCGAGTTTGAGTAGTGGGCCAGGAACCAGTCGAAGCTCACCGAGGTTGTTCCGGCGGTCGGCACCGCAAAGGTGGGCGACTTGATGCTGACCACGCCGCCGTCGATGTCGTAGGTGCCCACGCCGGAGCCGGGGCGGCCATCGGTGAACAGTCCCTGTGATCCTTGAGAGGTGGTCTCGGGCTGGAAGATGCTGCCCTGATGCTCGGTCTGGCCCGGATTGGTCGAGCTCCACTGGCCGGTCGTGCCGGTATCGGAACCGTTGGGGTTGGCGACCCAACCCGTCGAACCGGATTCGAAGTCACCGCTCAGCAGCACGCCGCCGGTGGGTGGACCCGGAGGAACCGGCGTCGATGTGTCGCCAATGACTTCAAGGTCATCGAAGCAATACTGCTCGTTGGCGGCGTAAGAGACCCACGACCGAACGTGAAACTGCACTGAGCCATTGTTTGCCAGTCCGGTACCGGACAAGGTTCCCACGCTGCCCAGCGGGTTGCCGATGACCTGATCAACCAGTGTCCAGGCGCTCGCGGTGCTCGTTCGGTACGAAAGCTCCGCAGTGTCCTGGGAGGCGCCCGAGGCTTCCATCGTGGTGGTGCCGTTGACCGTGGTTGACACAGCAACCGGTGACCCACCAGTAGAGATCAATGGCGATGTCCAGCTGATCCACGCGTTGGACGTATTGCCGGTGCATTCATATTGGCCATCCTGAGCGAACAAGACACCCGACACCGGTGGAACCGGGGTTGCCGTCGCAGGAACCGGAGTCGCAGTAGGGGGGACCGGGGTTGCCGTCGCAGTAGGGGGGACCGGGGTTGCCGTCGCAGGAACCGGAGTCGCAGGAACCGAAGTCGCAGGAACCGAAGTCGCCGTCGCAGGAACCGGCGTGGCAGGAACTGGAGTCGCCGTCGCAGGAACCGGCGTGGCAGGAACTGGAGTCGCCGTCGCAGGAACCGGCGTGGCAGGAACTGGAGTCGCCGTCGCAGGAACCGGCGTGGCAGGAATCGGAGTCGCCGTCGCAGGAACCGGCGTGGCAGGAATCGGAGTCGCCGTCGCAGGAACCGGCGTGGCAGGAACTGGAGTCGCCGTCGCAGGAACCGGCGTGGCAGGAACTGGAGTCGCCGTCGCCGGAACTGCGGTTGGCTGGGTCACCGGGTTGCCGGTGACTTGAAGATCACGAAAGCAGTACTGCTCGTTGACGGCGTAGGTAACCCACGAGCGGACCTCGAACTGCACCGAGCCGTTGTTGGCGATATTGGCGCCCGCCAGGGTCCCGGTTCCACCGGCGGGATTGCCGGCCACCTGTTGGACCAAGGTCCACGGCGCTGTGGTACTGGTGCGGTAGCGGAGCTCGCCAAGATCCTGGCTACCGCCGCTGGATTCCATCTCGTCGGTGCCAGTGACAATGGTTGAGACGTTCACGGGGGCGCCGCCGGTGGAGAGCATTGGCGAGCTCCAGGTGACCCAGTTGTTGGCGGTGTTGCCCGTGCACTGATAGCTGCCGTCCTGCTGGAAGATCACACCGGTGGGAGCTGGTGGAAGCGTCGGGCCTGGCGTTGGGGTTGTCGGATTTGGGTTTGGCGGTTCGGGGGTGGCCGATCCCATGCAGGATCCTGACACCACAAGGCTGTAGGCGGCATCCATGGCCGAGGTGGCCACATGCGCATCCTGGTTGATCTGGGTGGGGATGACCTCCACGGTCCAGTTGCCGGCCTGCGCATTGTTCACAAACACGTTCTCCACGGTGTCGACGTCGTTGGCCAGGCCGCCGGGCGTCGACCAGTTGCCGGACCACAGGCCGTTGTTGCCCCAGTACTGGGTGCCGTTGGGAGCGGTGACGCGGAGGGAGAGATCGTTGACCAGCGCTTTACTGGCCGCCGGGCTCCCGGCTGGGTCGGTGTAAACCATCGTGGCGCGGAACTCACAATTGTTGCCGGCATTGGTGGTGACCGAGTAGCTGCTGGCCGGGCCGCCCTGGCTGAGCACATCGGTCTCGTCCACGATCAGCGGCATGTTGCCCGATGTCGACCGCTGGTAGGCCTTCTGCACATCGATGCGACCCCAGCCCTGGTGCGCCCTGGTATTGGCCACGGACTGACCGGTGCCGGAGAACGGATAGTCGTAGGCGGTGTTGATGGCGAGCGCCCGCATGGTGGCTGCATGCGGACGGACGCTGTAGGCATTGCGGTTCAGACCAATGGACGGGCTGTTCATGCCAGCCGCGTCGGGAAGGAACACCCCGTCGGCCCACATCTCAAACAGCAGACCGATGAAGCCGGCGGTTGTGGGCGTGGCGGCGCTGGTGCCACCAAAGTTCTGGTAGCCGCCGCTGGCCCCCGTTGACGCCACATCGTCAAAGTAAAAGGACAGGTCAGGCTTGATTCGTCCATCTTCGGCCGGACCAATGCTGCCTCCGCTTGGACTGCTGGAGTTTCCGTTCCACTTGTCGTCACCGACGTCGGTGTTGTTGTAGTGGTGGACGCCGCCCACCGACAGGACGTTCTTGGCCCATGCTTCGGGGCGAGAGTTGCGCTTGTTGTCGTAGGAGTTCTCGCTACCGGCGTTGCTCTGGGATTGCAAAGCCAGAATGTCGGTGTCGAACAGTGCCTCATCAATGGCCTGGGAGATGTTGGTGTAATCCTTGGTTCGAGGGCTTCCGTAACTGGAGGTCACAAAGACCGCTCCGTTGGCGTTGGCGTAGCGGTAGAAGTCAGGCTTTGACTGGTAGCCGGAGGAGTCGGAGATGCCGGTGGCGGCAATTCCTTCGCCGTCGGGGAGCACCCCGCGGTAGCCGCTCTGAAGTCCGTCAGCGAAGATGATGCCAAAGGCGCCCGTACCGTGACTTTGGTTGCTGTTGTTGGAGTGGACGATCGGCGGGTTGCTGGCGAATTCGGGGTGGTCCGCATCCAGGCCGCTGTCCCATGATGCGCCCCGAATGCCCTGGCCCGTGTAGCCCCCGACGCTTTCCACATAGTTGGCGCCGCTGACGATGCGGGTGTTCTCAACATCGGGTTCTGATTCGGACCACGTGTCAACAAACTCAACCTGGTCCAGCGACAGCACGAGGTCAACCTGTTGGGGGGTGAGCTGCGCAACGACTCGGCCGGCCTCGGCCGAGAGATGGTCGGGGTTTACTCCGGCGGCCTGGAGTTCGGCCGCCACCTCGTTGACCTGCTCAGAGCCGGTCTCGAAGAGGGCGAGTTCGTAGGAGGTGGTGCCGATTGATCTGGATGCAACGGCCGCGTCAAGAGCGCCGTCAATCTTGTTCCGTGCGCTGTAGCGGTAGGTCGTCTTGACGTACTGCAGGCCGCGAACCTGCCGGGCGACTGCCCCCCCCATTTCAACCAGATAGGCGTTCTCGGGCACATAGCCATGCACCGTGCCGCCGAGAATCTCAATTTCTTCGAGATACGACGCCAGCGGGTACGTCTCGAACTGCACCACAAAGACGTTTGAGTCTCGACGATGGGCACGAGCCCGGTCAAGCTGGATCGAGTCGGACGCGCGGTCGGAGCTGAGGTTTCCGGATCGAAGCCGGACGACGTCTTCGACGACCTGCGCCAAGCCAAAGCCGGCGCCTGATCCGGTGTGGTCGATCTGGAAGGTGCCGTTGTCATTGATCCGAATGCGCTCGCCTCGGCGAGCCTGATAGTCGCGACCGTTGCGAGCCTCGGCCGTCGAGGTGATGGTGATGGTCGCCAGCAATGCAAGCACCAGACCAAGTGCCAGTGCAATGAAGCTGCCCCGGCGCGACCGAGTCGTCCAACCTGCCATGTGTTCGCCCTTTCCGTAGCACGGAGTACAGTCCGCGCCGGCGCCCGGTCGGCACACGATGGCCGTCCTGTTTTCAGGGTAGAGAATCCCGCTCTGACGAACAGTGGGTCGTTGTTCCCGGTCTGTGGCGAGATGACTACCAACAAGGGGAGCCGACCCCCGGCCTCCGGTCAGACGGTCCAGGTACTTTGATCCACGAGACGGGGAACCCCACCTCGGGTCCAGGCGTCAGTGAACGCCGCCGCTCTGCTCGAACCTCAATTGACGAGTAAACAGCTCCGTCAGTTGTTGCTGCTCGGATCCCGACGAATTGAAGGCGCGGTTCTCCAGCTCGGCGGGATCGGTTTGCACCTCGTACCACTCGTGTTCCTGGTCCCCAAATAGGGCGTCGGCAGGAACCGACTTTGGATCCTCGGACACGCGACCGTCGCGGCGGATGCCACCGCCGACCCCGAAGTAGCGGGCGTACTTGGTGGTCCCGTCGAAGAATCCGCGGAGGGCATATCGCACATCGGCCAGCGCATCTGATTGCGCCGAGTCCTGCCCGAAGAGCACCGCCTCCCGGACCGAGGCGGTCGCGTTCGTGAGCACCGGAGCCAGGTCGACGCCGGACATGCCTTCGCTATCAGCGCCGGCCGCCGCCGCGATGGTGGCGGCGACGTCCACCGAACTGGACAGGGACCGGGTTCGTTGTCCCGGCCTTCCAACCATTGTGTGGTCACCGCTTCCGGCCGCCGGCTTGATGATGAGCGGCACGCCCACGACTTCTTCATAGACACACGGCAGCTTGGCGCGCAACCCATGACTGCCGCACGCATCACCATGGTCGCTGGTGTAGACGATCATGGTGTCGTCGTAGATGTTCAGATCGTCGAGCTGGCTTAACAACCGTTGCAGGCTGAGGTCCAGCTGTTCGTGAAGCCAGGCGTAGTAGTCCAGGCCCCGGAGCCAGGTCTGATGGTCGGCCTGGTCGATGGAACCCACAAAGTGCTCGGTGTTGCGCACCTGCTGCCAGCGGCGATGGATCTCCGGCTTGGTGGACAGGTCGTCGTTGAAGTTGGCCGGGAGTTTGCCAAACCGTTCGGGGTAGTCCTCCGGTGGGGGCTCCACCGGGACCTCGCCTCCCAGCACAAAGTCCTGGATGAACGCAAACGTCTCCCTGTCCGTGCCTGACTGTCGGCTGAGGTGGTCAATCGGGTACCACATGATGTCGTGCGGATTGACCAGCGCCACGGTGAGAAACCACGGGGTGTCGCCGGTGCCGTGCTGCTGCAACCATTCCAGGGCCTGATCGGTGATGATCGGGTCAAAGAAGCGGCCGGTCCAGGCATTGCCGGTGAAGTGTTTGTCGTTGCCCTGCCAGTCGTCGTAGCCATGGCTCGCCAGGTCCGGGTCGCCACCGTGTGAGAGGTGCCACTTGCCCAAATACGCCGAGCGGTAGCCCCGATCTTTGAGCCGTTGCCCAACCGTCAAGACCGTGGGGTCGAGCGGTATGTGGCTCGGGAAGCTCACGTTGTTGACCACCCCATGCTCCCAGAGATAGGTGCCGGTGTAGAGGCTGGCCCGGCTGGGCGAGCAGGGCGAGGCGTGGGTGTAGTGGCGGTCGAAGCTGGTGCCGTCGCGTCGCAGACGTTCGTGGGCGGGCAGGTCGACTACGCCATCGAGCCAGTCGTTGCGGCGCTCCTCGTCGGACACGACAAAGAGAATGTTGGGTCGGTTCTGGCCAGTGACAGCAGCAGACATCGGTTCGACAGTAATAGTTGCGCAGTCGACCCGATTACGTTTGCCACGATGAACAACCAATCGAACGCGGCCGCTGACCGACTGATGAGCGGCGAAGCGTGGGCCGACTTCTGCGACACGCTCAAGGCCGCGGGCCAGATCGTGTTGCGAGAAACCCCGGACGGCAACGAGCAGGATCGGGTGGAAGGCTTCCGCTATCTGACCCGCATGATTCTGATGGCCAACTTTCGGGCCATTGAACGCCGCACCCCAAACCACCAGCCTTCGCGCATTGCGATCATTCCCCCGCCAATGAAAGGCGGCATCGGCGTGCAGTCCCCCAATCAGGATCACGTTGTTCAGCCGGTCAACCCCGCACACAGGTACCGAATAACCGGTACCCGCGGCAGCGCGTACGTCCACATGTCGGCATGGTCGCCGCCCATACCGAGCGACGTCGGGGCGTTCCCGACCGGCCTCGACGCGGAAGCGATGCTGGAGACGTTCAATCCCAACAACGCCATCACCCCGTTCACGGCGGAGTTGGATGAGTTCACCGATGCCGCCGGCAACGTTGACTTCGTGCTGGCTGTGGATGAGCAGCCGGGGGCGTGGATGCCCATGGCGGCGACCACCCGGGAGTTGATGATGCGGGTGGTCTATGACGATCGCAACACCCAACAGAAGCCCCGCCTGGAGATTGCGAGCCTCGACCCGGTGGAGATCCCCGAAACCCCCTCGGCTGCTGACATGGCGGCTCGCCTGGCAACGGCGGCCCAACTGGTCCTCGGGCTGCAGTCCGACTACGCCGGTTGGACCCGGGAGATCCTGGAGTGGGAGAACGACCTGCACTTCACCGAAGAGACCTACCGCCGCATTGGCGGCTCACCCGATGACCGTCACTTCGAGTTCGGCTACTGGCGCCTTCCGCCGGTGACCGAGGGCGAAGAGGATCAGGCGCTGGTCATCGACTTCACTCCCCCACCGTGCCAGCACTGGAACTTCCAGCTCTGCAATCACTGGATGGAGAACCTGGCCAACTACTTCACTGGCGAGGGATACACGGCCGAGGAACTGGCCACCGCCGGCGACGATGGCCGCATTCGCCTGGTCGTGTCCCGGACCGACCCGGGTGTCTCCAACTGGGTCAACCCCGGTGACCATGACCACGGCGTGATGGGCCTGCGATTTGTACAGCCCGAACACACGCCTCAAAGCTCAGTCCAGCTGATGCCCATCAGTCAGCTTGGAGCAGGTCCCAAATACGTCCGGCAACCACCGGCCGGGTGTTCCACCACCTCGCCTGCCTGAACTGCTGGGCGACGGTGACTCCGTGACGACAACGGTCCTACAGCTCGCGGCCGGGGCGACCGGGACCTTCGGTCGGGCGACCACCCATGTCACTGTTCAGCCGGGCATCGGCCATCAGGCCGGCCATGACCGCAGTGAGATCGGCGGGATCATCGGTCTGGGTGGCATGTGGACCAAGGACCCAGCCCTCGGCAATGCCCACGCGGTCACCAACCACGTCGAAGACCCGACCGGTGACGTTCTTGGCCTCGGGGCTCGCCAGCCACGTTGCCACCTGGGCGATCCAGCGTGGACCCATTGCTTCCTGCGTTGCTTCGTCAGCTCCGGCAAAGCCGGGCAGTTCTGCGGTCATGCGGGTGTAGGCGGCCGGTGCCAGGCAGTTCACCGTCACGCCGTAGCGGGTGAGTTCCATGGCCGAGATAACTGAGAATGCGGCGATGCCGGCTTTGGCCGCGCCGTAGTTGGTCTGACCAATGTTTCCGTAGATGCCCGAGGGCGACGCAGTGTTGATCACGCGCACGTCCAGCTCCTCGCCAGCCTTGGCGCGTTCCCGCCAGTACTTGGCGGCGTGATGGGTTGGAGCGAAGGTGCCCTTCAAATGCACATTGATCACTGCGTCCCAGTCGTCTTCGCTCAGGGAGAACAGCATCCGGTCCCGGAGGATGCCGGCGTTGTTGATCAGGATGTCGAGCTTGCCGTAGGTGTCGATTGCCTGCTGGACCATCTCCCCCGCGGCAGCGAAGTCGCCCACGTTGGCGCCGTTGACAACCGCCTCGCCGCCCATGGCTTCAATTTCGTTGACCACCTGTTGGGCGTGGCTGGGGTCGCCGCCCGCACCGTCAACGTCACCGCCGAGGTCATTCACCACGACCTTGGCACCGTGTTCGGCCAGCATCAGTGCGTGTTCACGGCCGATTCCCCGACCAGCTCCGGTCACGATGGCGACCCGACCTTCAACAAGATTTCCCATGTCTATGAACCCTCTCTTGGACCCCAGGGGGGCGATTGCGTCTTCGTGAATCTATACGGCTAGCGTTTGGCTGATGTCTCAGGACGCAGCAAACCCCGCCTCGGGGAACTCCACACCTCCACCATTGGCTGATCCGCCAGCCATTGGCAATGAGCAGAACCCGGCCGAAAGCGCATCGCACGGCACCACCGAGTCAGAAGAATTGCGCTGGTTGCGCAAACCGGAGCTTCACAGTCCGGTGCTCATCGTCGCCTTCGAAGGCTGGAATGATGCTGGCGACGCAGCCACCAGCGCCGTGGAACATCTGGAACAGGTCTGGGCTGCTGATCCGGTGGTCTCCATCGACTCCGAACGGTTCTTCGCCTTCACCGAAACCCGCCCGTTCGTCGAGCTCACCCCATCAGGTGAACGACACATCCGCTGGCCAGCCAACGACATCAGCGCTGGCACGATCGCCGGGTCAACCCGCCACGCCTTGTTGTTGCGCGGGGTTGAGCCCCAGCTGCGGTGGCGCACCTTCTCTGAAACGATCGTTGAAGTGGCAACCGCGCTGGGCGCCACCACGGTCGTGACTCTGGGCGCGCTTTTGGCCGACGTTCCTCACACTCGTCCCACGCCAATCTTTGGCACCAGCGACGACCCCGAAGTCAACGCGTCCCACCGCTTCAAACGGTCCACCTATGAAGGGCCAACCGGCATTGTGGGAATTGTGAACGCCGCGTGCAGCGCGGCCGGTCTGACCAGCGCATCAATCTGGGCCGCGGTGCCAAGCTACGTGGCGGGAGCATCGTCGCCCAAAGCCACTCTGGCGCTGCTGGAAAAGCTTGGCGAACTACTTGATGTCGGTATCGCCATCGATCGCCTGGCCGGCGACAGCGCCAGCTACGAGCGGCAGGTCACCGCCTACGTTGAGCAGGATCCCGAGACCGCCAGCTACGTCGAAGAGCTGGAACAGACCTTCGATGAGAGCGAAGATCCGTCGGTGGATGGACTCGTTGACGAGGTGGAGCAGTTCCTGAGAGATCAGGAGTAGCCATCGCCGTGGGCCTCGGGAGCCGCACCCGGCTAAGGTCCTAGCAAGTTCGCCCATGTTTTGGATCCAAAAACCCAACAATCACTGAAATATCGATGCGTTCTGCCGATTGGACCTACGTGATGCGCCGAACAGTTTCTCCCCGCCCCTCCGGTCGGCCGCTCCCGCGGGTGGCGAACCGCCGTTGCATCGTGGCCGTTGTTGCGCTCACAATGGTCGCGGCAGCGGGGTGCAGCACCTTGGACATCGAATCGGCCGGACCGGTTGAAGTCACCAACGTCGAGCTGGCCGACGCCACCACCACCGATAGCAACGATCTGGAACCTGCCAGTGACGCGGATCTGGAAACCGTGGTGGCCGACACCGATACCGATCTGGCGATGGTCGACGGCGACGGCGAAACCGGAAGCATTGCGCCGCAAGCGGGCGAACTCAACGCGACCGACGGGGTGGCCACCGGTGACGACCAAGAGATCATTGGTGGCGATGCCGAAGCGGCCGCCGGCAACGACGAGTCCACAACCAACGACTCGCCCGAAGCCGACGACGAAACCGACACCGAAGACGAGCAGCAGGACACCGACGAGGAAGAAGAATCGGATCTTGATGGCGCGCCGGCCGTCATCACCACCGGCGCCTGGACGCCTGCCGAAGACGACCTCGGCGTACGCGTTCGTGCCACACCGGCCGGTGAGGTCCTGGGCTACATCGTCCGAGGCGAGATCGCCCGAACGACGGGCCGCGGTCGGGTCGTCAACAGCGTTGAGTGGGGCGAGGTCACGCTCGAGGATGGATCCACGGGCTGGATTGCCATTGCGTTCCTGGTCGCCGCCGAAGATCCCGATCTGGCCGGCGCAACGCCGACCGTAGCGCCCACCGAAACGCCAACAACCGAACCCCCATCAGTCGAAGCCACCGCCGTCCCTGCACCCGCCACCTCCGTGCCGTCAACCGCAACCCCGGTTCCCAGCAATCAACCGAGCCCGGTCACCGTGGGCAATGGCGCCACGACCGTGTTCGCCTCCGACGTTCCCGGTGGACTTGTCCTCCTGGCGGACTTCGCCGATCCGAACTCGGCCACCGGCGACCTCATTGCAAACGGAACCCAGATGCGGATCGTGTCGGACCAGGGATGGCGCGTAAACGGCGTGGCGTACGTGCAGGTGAGCGTGAATGGTGTCACCGGATGGGTCGACGGCGGCCAGCTCTACACCGAGGGCTGAGCAGACCTAAGGCGACGGGGGCAGGTGCGCCGTGGCAAAGACCACCACCTGATCCAGCAACTCATGAGCTTCGGGTTCGTTGAAGATCTCATGACGCAGCCCCGGCAGTGCGTGGCGCTCAACTCCAACCACTGTCCCCAGCGGTTCACTCGCTGTCGCCGGGACCAACTGGTCGTCGGCACCGTGCAATACCAGGGTGGGCACCCGCCATCGGTCAAGGTTGGCCAGCGTGTGGTCCATGGCCCGAAACATCTCGTCGCCCAGGCGCGGCGTTGCACCGGACCTGATCAACGGATCCGCCAGGTACGCCGCCTGCACCCATTCGTCCCGTGACAACACCGCCTCGTCGAAGTCGAAGGATGGGATGAACAGCCGCGGCGCAAGTTGACTGAGTCGAGGGGCCAACGTCCGCTGCCAGGCCGGAACGTTTGCGCCCAACGCCGGACCGCTCAGAACCAGAACATCGGGCTGGGGCCTGTCAGACACCGCATAGGCCGAGCAAATGAGCCCGCCCATTGAGTGCCCAATCAGGACGGTGGGCAGACCGACCGATTGGGCGGTTGCCAGGTGATCTTCCACATCATCGAGAAAGTCAGAAAAGGCATCCACGTGCACCCGAGGTCCGTCAGAGTGACCGTGACCCCGGTGGTCGAAGGCGACGGTATGGAAGCCGGCGTCAGCCAGATGCTGACCCACATGTTCATAGCGACCGCTGTGCTCAGAGATTCCGTGGACCAGCAAGGCGACCGCTCGTGGACGCCCGTCTGCCACCTTCCACTGGCGACGGAGCTGGTGGGTTCCGGCGCGGGTGAGTCCGTAGTCAACGGCTCCGGTGGCGGGAACGTCCATTACTGATTGCGAAGCCATCGTCATTGAACCTACCGTTGCAGCCCGTACACCGCCATGAGCGCGTCCGGTTCATCAAATACTTCATCGAGGGCGGCAAAGAGGTCCTTCGGAGTGGCGGTCTCCCACGCGTTCTGGGCCACGTAGATGCGAAGAGCACAATCCACTTCGGCGGCCGAACCAAGGTTCCCAAGCGCCACCGCAGGCTGCACGTAGACGGCGTCGTAGTAGTTCGACGGCCGTTGCTCGTGATAGGTGATCGGCTGACCGGAGGCACCCAATTGGTCTGAGGGGTAGGTCAGAGCACCAATGTTGTTGCCCTCGTGAGTGAACTCGGCCCAGGACGCCAGTCCCTCGTCCATCCATGGGTCGCGGCCCTGATTGTTTCCCACCAGCGAGTAGAAGAACATGTGTGCCACCTCGTGCGGGGTGGTCCGACCAATCGAGCCCGGCCCCTGCATGATGTGGGTTGGGAACTCAATGCCGCCAGTGGTCTCCGGGGTCAGGGCCATGGTGAGGGTGGGCCACGGGTAACCGCCGTAGCGACCGGCAAAGTCCTCAAGAGCATCGCTGATCCGGGTCAGATAGGCGGCTTCGTCATCAATGCTGTCGCCGTTGCTGTCCTGTTGGGCGCCGACCACGATCCGCACCGGATCCGGTGCGTTGATAGTCGTTTCCACCACGTTGAATCGGCCCACCGACAGGGCAAAATCCCGGACGCCATCGGCTTCCCACAACACGCTGTTTGGGTGCTCCCCGGTCCATTGGTCTCGTTCGGGCATTCCTGACGCCAGCACCCCAAACCCGTCCGGGACCGAAACGGTCACGTCCCAATCAGCCACCGGGGAGCTGACCGCCTCGGCGAACAGGGCAGTGCCCGGCTCCTGAGCCCAGCCAACGCCGGGTTCCCACGCCAACAATGGGATGACGCTGCCCAGGCGCATCCAGTCGCCTCCGCCAGAGACCCTTGCCTTTGCGGCCTCGGTTGCGGTGAGGCCAAAGACCACATTGATGGTGACGTCGTCGCCGGCCGCCAGCGTGCGGCCGAGTTCGAGTTCCAAGGTCGTGGGATCGGGCTCTAGGGGTTCGACTGGTTGGCCGTCGATGGAAACCGAACCGACTGTGGCAGTGACCCCACGCGCCGCCTCGCGGGGACCATTGGCCCACAGCCGGAGCACGATCCGATCCGTTGCCAGATCCGGAGAGAACCCAATCTGCACCTGGCCCGAAACCACACCGCCCTCCGGGTCAATTACCAGGTCGGCGTCATAGGAAGGCAGGTTGTCGGGCGGATCTTGACGAGGCGGCGCAACACAACCGGTCCCGTTCCATCCAATCGGCTCGGGGGTCGATGTGGGGGCCGCCGTCGGCGTGGGCTCGTCATCATTGTCGGTCTCGCTCGTCGACGCAGCGGCGGTGGCGGTTGGAGCCGCAGTCGGTGACGCCGGGGGCGCCGAGGTCGCCCGTTCCGTGGCGGCTGGTTTCGATGTTGCGGGCGGAGATGTGGCTGATACCGATGGCTCGGGATCATTCGACGCCGATTCCGGTTCGACTGTCGATGCGCACCCGGCGGTCACCAGCGCGAATCCCAGCATCAGACCCGCCAGGCGGTTTCGCCGGGTCATCCCTGCCACGGTGGGTCCCGCGGCAGGTCGAAATTGGCTTCGATCACATTTCCGGCGAGCACATCAAACGCGTGGTCAACCCATGCGCCTTCTGACGCCAGCGGCGACGGCAGGGCGTCCCTGGTGAAGAAGCCCAGATCCGAACACTCAAGCGGGTGCGCAGCCAGCTCTCCGCCAACCATGTGCGCCTGAAACACCAGCGAGTAGAACGGGATGCGACTCCAGCCGTTGCGCAGTCCGTCGACCACCGCCACCAGCCGATCGACCACCACATCGATGCCGGTCTCTTCCTGAACTTCTTTCACGATGACTTCGGCGGGCGAGTAGCCCACGTCGGCCCACCCGGTCGGATACAACCACACTCCCGAATCGGACCGCTGGATGAGTAGCAGCTCCCCGTCGTCATTCCCCACCAGTGCCCCCACCGTAACTTTGGGAGTCACGTAACCGGGGACACCCGAAACCACCTGCTCAAGCCATCCGGTGACTGCCAGCTGAGGATCGGCCTGAATCTCTGCGTCCATGTGGGCGCCGATCTCGGCGGCCACCTGCAGAACCTCTTCAAACCGCTCCTGCTCGTACAGATTGTCGGTGAAGGCCAGACCGGTGCGCGCAAGCGCCGCCAACGTCTCGGACCATCGAGAAAGTTCGGCTGCGGTAACCCGTCGGGGTTCGTTGGTCATCCGGTGACCGCGCCCTCGGTGCGAATCGCACCGATCAATGCTTGGCGGATCTGCTCCAGCTTGTCTTCGTCGGTCACTTTCCGGCCGTGCCAATCGCGGAAATAGAACGTGTCGACGACGCCATCATTCAATGTCTGCACCCGCGCCTGATCGATTGTGCACTCAAGACTGGTGATCGCCCCGGCCAGGCGGTACAGCAACCCCACCTGATTGGGCGCAGCCACTTCCACCACGGTGTGGTTTTCGGCCAACCGGGTGTTGAACCGAACGAAGGTGCCGCTTACCGCGGCGGCGGCAGCTCCCTCGCCCGCAAAGAGTCCATAGTCCCGGATGCGGCGCTCCAACCGGTCCTCGATGGGCAATTCGCCTTCGGTCGCCATTCGAATATCGGCTTCGATCGGTGGCCACTCGATGACATTGCCAAGACTGTCTTCAACGATGAACATCAACAACGCCCACTTGTTTTCGGCGGTATGGATAGCTCCCTCCAGCACGTCAAGACCGTTGACGGCCAGGGCCCCGGAGATGTGGCTGAACAGGCCCGGCGAATCCCGGGCGACCACCGTGACATGGGTGCTCTCGCCGATGACGACCATCTGCTCGGCCGCAACGATTGCCAGCTGTTCCGCGGTCGGAAAATCTCGGGGGAGGTCGTCCAGCGACTCGCCTTGCAGGGCACGGGTGGCGTTGGCCGCCAGCTGGCGGAGCAGGCCGGCCTTGCCGGTGCTCCATGCGGATGGTCCGGTGGCAATGGAGTCAGCCTCGGTGAGTGCGGTCAGTAGCTGCAGCAGCAGGACCGATGTTGCCTTCTCGGTCACGGCCCGGACGGTGCCAGGGTCAGAAACGTCGTAGCGGGTGGCGGCGTCGGGCAGGACCAGATGGTGCTCCACCAGTGCTTCCAAGGTCGCTACGTCGCTCTCGGGAAATCCCATTCGGCGAGCAACGCTGGCCATGTGGTCGATACCAACAATGGAATGGTCCCCGGCGTATCCCTTGCCAATGTCGTGGAACAACGCGCCAACCAGCAACAAGTCAGGCCGGTCGACCTGATCAACCAGAAATGAAGCTTGCGCTGCGGCTTCGGTCAGATGTCGGTCGACTGAGTAGGTGTGATAGGCGTTGCGTTGCGGCCGATTCTGACAGGGCGTCCACTCCGGGAACAGTCGCAGCCAAGTGCCGGTGTGATCGAGCGCCTCCATCACCGGGATGGCCGCATGCCCGGTGGCCAGGAACTTCACGAAGAGGTCGCGGGCTTCATCGGGCCAGGGGCTGGTCAGCGTGGCTTCCGCGGCCAGGCGGTCAAGGGTGTGGCGGTCAATGCGAGCCCTTTGTTGGGCGGCGAGCAGCGCCACCCGAAAGAGCAGGAGTGGATCGGTGGCAGGCGCAGCACTCTCGCGCAGACTTACCGTGCCGTCACCGATGAGAACTCCGGGTGACGCCTCCTTCACTTTGGTTCGACGGCCAAAGATCGGGATCTTGCGCCGACCCGCTCGAGCGGCCCGATTCCAGACGTCATCGCCGATCCACCGAATGGTTCGCCCCGCCCGAGCAATGGACGCCACCATGTCCTCGGCCTCAAGGCCCAGCGCCTCGGCCACCTCGTCCTGGTTTTCGATGCGGAGCTTGTTGCTCCTGTTACCGCTGGTGCGGTGCAGCTCAACGCGGGCGGCCAGCAGCACTTCGCCTGCATCGCGCACTTCGCGCCGCTCTTGTTCCAGCAACTCGATGCCGGCCGCGACAGCCCATCGAATGGCATCGGCGTCTCGAAGGCCGCCGCGCCCATTCTTCAGTTCGGGTTCAACGAGGTACGCCACCTCACCCTGTTGTTGTCCTCGCTCCACCGCCTGCCTGGCCAACAACGGCAGCCACGTGCGGTGCTGCCTCTTCCATTGGGCCTCGGTCTTCCGGTTCAGCCGATTTCGCAGTTCGACATTGCCGGCCAGATGCCGCACGCCAAGTTGGGATGTGGCGGTGTCCAGGTCCGTGCGGCCCAATGCCACCGCTTCTTTCACCGTGCGCACCGCGTGGCCAAGGTCGACACCCGCGTCCCAGACCGGGTACCAGAGTCGCTGGGCGCGGGACTCCAGTTCAGCGAAGTCGACATTCTCATGCAGCAGCAGGAGATCCAGATCGCTGAAGGGCGTGAGAATCGACCGGCTGTAGCCGCCGGTGGCAACCAATGCGAACCGATCGTCGTCGCCGATGCAGTCCTGATAGATCGACTGGAGCCACTCGTCGGTCCGCCGACTGAATGCCCGACAGAACACGGTGCCGACCAGGGTGTGATCCGCCAGAATGTCCTGCCGGTTGAGCTCTGCTACCACCCGCT
>Ga0209187_1000165_pt1 | contig 143547 bp, 110 predicted proteins | sample BantaG_FD_187430 | JGI IMG/M metagenome (GOLD analysis project Ga0209187, IMG submission 187430) | Marine algal microbial communities from Bantry Bay, Ireland - BantryBay_4 metaG (SPAdes) (version 2) | ecosystem: Host-associated > Algae > Red algae > Unclassified | place: Bantry Bay, Ireland...
GCGAGAACGACCCGACCCCCGCCGAGATCCCTGAGATTCCTGTGCCTGCGATTGGTTTGGCGAAGGATCTTTCTGATGGCCCGACTCGTATTGGTACGTCTGAGGATTACAACGTGCAGTACACGTTCGTGATCGAGAACCTCGGCCAGACCGAGTTGACTGCGGTCACGTTGACCGACAATGTTGCGGTTGGTCTTGCTGGTACGACGGCTTCGGTTGTGTCTGGTCCTACCCCAAATGCGGCTGGTGACTGTTCAACCGAGGTTGCGTCGGGCACGCAGACGTTGGCGGTCGGCGAGTCTTGTACTGCGGTGTGGGACTTTGTGATCACCAATCCTGGTGGTGCTGCTGTGTCGTTTGACAACTCGGCTTCGGTTGAGGGCACGCCGCCTGTGGGTGACCCGGTGACTGATGTCTCCAATGATGGTGCGGTCACCGATGAAGATGATGACGGTAACGCTGACGAAGAAGGCGAGAACGACCCGACCCCCGCCGAGATCCCTGCATTGGCATCTCTTGGTGACTTCGTGTTCGAAGACACCAACGAAAATGGCGTCCAAGACGATGGCGAAACCGGCATCGGTGGTGTCACTGTCAACCTGCTCGATGAGAACGGTGACTCGACCGGTCGCTTTGCCACCACCGCAGCCGACGGTAGCTACAGCTTCGAAGACCTCGATCCTGGTACGTACATCGTCGAGTTCGTAGAGCCTGCAAACCGCGATTTCACGGCTCAAGATGCCGGCGATGACGCGGCCGACTCCGACGTGGATCCAGCCACCGGCCGGACCGGACCAATTGTGCTCGCCGCTGGCCAAGATGATCCGACCATCGACGCTGGGCTCACGCCACTGCCCGTTGGTTCTATTTCCGACCTGGTCTTCGATGACCTGAACGGTGATGGCGTGCAGGATCCAGGCGAGCCTGGTATTGCCAATGTGACGGTGAACTTGTTGGACGCCGAGGGTAACGAACTCGACTCCTTCGTCACCGACGAGAATGGCAATTACATCTTTGGCGAGTTGCCAGCAGGCGATTACATCGTCGAGTTCGTTGCTCCCGATGGTCGAGAATTCTCGCCGCAAGATGCCGGCGACGACGCCGTTGACTCCGACGCTGATCCGGCTACCGGCCAGACCGACGTCATCACACTGGGCGAAGGTACCGACATCACCACCGTCGATGCTGGTATTGCACCACTGCCCGTTGGTTCTATTTCCGACCTGGTCTTCGATGACCTGAACGGTGATGGCGTGCAGGATCCAGGCGAGCCTGGTCTTGCCAATGTGACGGTGAACTTGTTGGACGCCGAGGGTAACGAACTCGACTCCTTCGTCACCGACGAGAATGGCAATTACATCTTCGGCGAGCTGCCAGCAGGCGATTACATCGTCGAGTTCGTTGCTCCCGATGGTCGAGAATTCTCGCCGCAAGATGCCGGCGACGACGCCGTTGACTCCGACGCTGATCCGGCTACCGGCCAGACCGACGTCATCACACTGGGCGAAGGTACCGACATCACCACCGTCGATGCTGGTATCGCACCGCTTATCCCCGCAATTGGTCTGGCAAAAGCCTTGACCTCCGGCCCAACCGTTAATTCCGATGGCGCCTACGTCATCGAATTCAGCTTTGTTATCGAGAACCTTGGCGAGACTCCGCTATCGAGCGTTGGTATCACCGATGACTTCGAGGCCGTGTTTGGCGGGGTCGCCTTCACCGGTCCAGTACCGGGTGCAGGCACCTGTGATGCTGCGGCGGCGTTCTTGGGTATAGCGACACTCGACGTCGGCGAACGCTGTACGGCAGTGTGGACGATTACCGTCCAGGACCTCGTTCCCGGGCAAACCTATCTCAACACCGCCACCGCAACCGGCACTTCGCCACTCGGCGTCGAAGTCTCCGATATCTCCGACGACGGCACGGTCCCTGACCCTGACGGCAACGGAACGGGCGACGAGGACGGCGAGAACGATCCGACTCCGGCTGTCATCCCTGTGGTTGACCAGGCAGTCCTTGGCGACAAGGTATTCCTCGACGCCGATGGCGATGGAATCCAAGACGCTGACGAAGAACCCATCGAAGGCGTGGTCGTTCAGGTCTTCCGTGGTACCGAACTGGTGGCCACCCAAGAGACCGACGCTAATGGCCTGTGGCAGGTAGCGCTCGACCCAGGCGACTACACCGTCACGGTGGTGTTGCCCAACGACAGCTTCGCCTTCTCACCACAAGCAGCGGGCGACAACGAAGCTCTCGACAGCAATGTCGACGACGCTGGTGTCTCCGGAACCATCACTCTTGCAGCCGGTGCCGTCAACTCGACGGTCGATGCAGGTCTCGTGCCTCTGGGATCACTCGGTAACCGAGTGTTCTTGGACGCAAACAACGATGGCATCCGCAACGCTAATGAGACCCCAGTTCGCGGCGCAATCGTGCAGCTGTTCGAAGCGAACGCAGATGGCACCAAGGGTGTCCTGCGTGACCAGCAGAGGACACCTGCTGACGGCAAGTACCTCTTCGAAAACTTGCCTGCGGGCAACTACATCGTGGTGGTCACTCCTCCGACAGGCCTCAAGATTGGATCACAAGACGCTGGCACTGATGACAATGTCGACAACGACATCTCGCCGACAACAGGCGAGAGTGGCGTTGTCTCTCTAGGAGTCGGGGCGAACGTCGTCAACGTCGACGCTGGCTTGGTCAGCGTTGCGGTTGTGCGTCCTCCAGTAGTGAGCACGCAGGCACCACCGTTTGCGTACCCGAACATCACCAACGCTCCTGGGCGCGATCCAGTGCCGGCTGCTCCGGTAGCACAGGCTCCTTTGGCCATGACTGGTTCGAGCAGCAATGTTCTTGCCTCCTTGGCCATTGCAATGATGGCCGTTGGCGGAACGATGCTGATCGGCGCACGCCGTGAAAAGGACAAGGAGTAACACCAACTCCATGCAGTGACCTGGCTCGGCCAGGAGATCTGATCGACGACAGCCCGGGGACTTCGGTTCACGGGCTGTCGTCGTTTTGCATAGCCTCTTTGCGCGGCCACGCCACGTCGCCACGGAATTCGCTCGGTTGCCCTCGGCAAACCAGATAAGGTTGGCGAGTAACGGCAAGCAACCGAAAGTAGGCCGCCGTGCCAGCGACCATCGTCGTCGGTACCCAATGGGGTGATGAAGGCAAGGGCAAGGTCGTCGACCTCCTCGCCAAGGAAGCGCAATGTGTGGTCCGCTATCAGGGTGGCCACAACGCCGGCCATACCCTCGTGGTAGACGGCGAATCATTCGCGCTTCAACTCATTCCAAGTGGTGTCTTGTATCCGCACCTGACTCCCATCATCGGTAACGGTGTTGTCGTCGACCCGCTCGTACTCCTGCGCGAGATGGACATGCTCACGGCTCGGGGAGTCGATGTATCCAAGCTCCGCGTGTCAGCGAATGCGCACTTGATCTTGCCGTATCACCAGATGCTCGATGTTGTCTTCGAACGTCATCTCGGCAAGAACAAGCTGGGAACCACCAAGCGCGGTATCGGCCCCGCGTACGCCGACAAAGCGTCTCGAGTTGGCCTTCGCGTTCAGGATCTGTTCGACGAAGAGATCTTCCGGGCCAAGCTCGAAGTCGTACTACACGAAAAGAACGCGCTGCTGGCCAAGGTCTACAACAAGCTCGGCTACGAAGTAGACGAGCTGGTCGAGACCTATATCGGCGAGTGCGCACCCCGTCTCAAAGGCCATATGGCCGACACCATCGATCTGGTGCACACCGTGCTCGAAGACGACGGCGACGTGCTGTTCGAAGGCGCCCAAGCAACGTTCCTGGACCTCGACCATGGGACCTATCCCTTCGTCACCTCCTCGAACCCAACCGCCGGTGGCGCGTGCACCGGTGCCGGGGTTGGTCCTCGCCATATCGATCGGGTTGTCGGCGTGGCCAAGGCGTACCTGACTCGCGTCGGCTCCGGGCCATTTCCATCGGAACTGTTCGACTCCGTCGGCGATCATCTAGTCGATATCGGTCATGAATATGGCACCAACACCGGGCGGCGTCGTCGCACGGGCTGGATCGATGCCGTCATGCTGCGCCACGCCGTGCGAGTCAACTCGTTGTCGGAAATCGCGCTGACCAAGCTCGATGTTCTCGACCAACTCGACACCGTCAAAATCTGCGAAGCATACGACGTCAATGGCGTCCGGCACGAGAAGTTGCCCTATCACCAGAGCGATTTCCACCACGCCAAGCCGATTTACAAAGAGATGCCGGGATGGCAGGCCGATCTCACCGACGTAACCACTCGTGACGACCTACCGCAGAAGGCGCTCGATTACCTGGCTGCGCTCGAAGCAAGCATCGGCGTGCCGATCAGCTTGATCGGTGTTGGCCCCGGCCGCAAACAGATCGTTCACTACAACCAGGCTGCCTAGTCAACTAGGGCCAGAACCGGCGACTACCGATGAGTGACGAGTTCGAGAACGTGCTGGCAACGCGATACGCATCGCCTGCCATGACCGCCATCTGGTCGCGTCGGGGCAAGGTGATTCTCGAGCGCCAGCTCTGGGTTGCCGTGTTACGGGCGCAGCACGACCTCGGTCTCGAGGTCCCGGACAGAGTGATCGAAGACTACGAAGCCGTCGTTGATCAGGTCGACCTTGCATCGATCGATGCACGAGATCGTATTGTTCGCCACGACGTCAAGGCCCGTATCGAAGAATTCTCTGCGCTTGCGGGTCACGAGCACATTCACAAAGGCATGACTTCTCGTGACCTGACAGAGAATGTCGAACAATTGCAGATCCGACGCAGCCTCGAACTCGCTCGTGACCGCGCAGTCGCCGTGCTGCACCGCATGGGTGCGCTCGCAGCTGAACACAGCGAATCGGCGATCGTGGGTCGGTCGCACAACGTGCCTGCCCAGGTGACCACGCTGGGCAAACGAATTGCCAACGCAGCTGAAGAGCTGATCATCGCGTTTCACCGCCTCGAAAGCTTGATTGCGGGGTACCCGCTACGTGGCATGAAAGGCCCGGTTGGCACCCAGCAGGACCTTCTCGATCTGTTCGAGGGCGACGACACCAAGGTGCAGCAGCTCGAGATCAGTATCGCCGAGCACCTCGGGTTCTCATCCACGCTCGACAGCGTCGGCCAGGTGTATCCACGATCGCTCGACTTCGATGTTGTTTCTGCGCTGGTGCAACTCGCGTCAGGTCCGGCGAACCTGGCGACGACCATCCGATTGATGGCGGGCGAGAACCTGGTCACCGAGGGGTTCGCTGCCGGCCAGGTGGGTTCATCAGCGATGCCTCACAAGATGAACGCCCGATCCTGCGAACGAATCAACGGATTCGTGTCGATCCTGCGAGGCCACCTCACCATGGTGTCGGGCATGGTCGGCAACCAGTGGAATGAAGGCGACGTCAGCTGCTCGGTTGTACGCCGGGTGGCGCTGCCCGACGCGTTCTTGGCGATCGATGGATTGTTCGAGACGTTCATGAGCGTGCTCGAAGGTTTCGGCGCATTCCCTGCCGTTGCCGATCGAGAGCTCGCCGAGTACCTGCCCTTCGTTGCGACTACTCGCATTCTCATGGCTGCGGTAAAGGCCGGCGCCGGCCGAGAGAGCGCCCACGAAGTCATCAAGGAACATGCGGTTGCAACCGCCTTGGACATTCGACAGGCCGACGCCGGATTCACCCCCCTGGTCGACCGGCTTGCCGCCGACGACCGCCTGCCGCTGAATGCTCAGGATCTGGCTGCACTGCTCGGCGAGCCGCTGGAACTTGCGGGTCGAGCACCTGCGCAGACTCTGGCGGTGGTACTTCGTATTGCTGCCATCAGCGATCAGTACCCCGAAGCGGCGTCGTACGCCGGTGGGGACATTTTTTAGCAGCCGCGGGCCGGGTACTTGCCTGTGCGAAACTTTATCGGGTATCCGCGTTGCGATGAGACTCGGTCCTTATTGTGGCCCCAATGCCCCCAAAAGGATTCGGCGATACGCCCCGAACGACCACCATGGTCTGCGCTACCTGCGATGTCACCTGGCGCGGAAACCAAGCCGACGAGTGCTGGTCCTGCGGCGACGCCGCGGCGGTCGGCGAGGCAACACCACGTCGGGTTCGGTACACGCCAGCGACCCTCGATGCCGAGCGGCTTGTGGGCTGAACGCCACGATCACACGGCGAATCTGTCGGGTTCGGCAAGTTTGTAGCTAAAGTCACAGGTAGATCGACCCTTTCCGGGAAGTTTCTCATGGTCGGCGGCTGCTGGGGGGTGGCCGCCGACCATGATCCATTTTTGGCTGCGTCGCCTTGTTTGGTCGTAGATCGCTGCCTGGCGACGTCGTTGGTGGCGGGCGACCCCACCGCCGACAGGTCATCTGGCCACATGTGTCGAGCAGCGGCCGACCATCACCCGTCCGCTACCTCGCGTTGCCCCGCCGTTGGATCAATTGGTTATGTGGTGGTGTGGTGTCGTGGCCGACCATCGTTGCGCTCAACAGCAGCACTTTGCCCTCCGCTCGCTGCGTCGCTGCGCCTTGGATCATTTAGCTTTGTGGTGGTGTGGGTTTCGTCGCAGCGCTTGTTTTAGGGCTGACTGCGCATGGCGCAATCTGACACCCGTTGATCAGACCGAACACGCTGCGAGGGCCGCTGCAAGCTTCTGCACGACGTGAGGAGATCTGGCGAATGCCGGTGGCGACCGGGTGTGGTTCGAGGCGCGGCAGATGAGCGGCGGGGAGTGGTTTGTGTGAGGGATCTGGCGAATGCCAGCAGTTATCAGTACTGGTAGAAGCCTTGGCCGGTTTTTCGCCCTAGTAGGCCTCCGGCGACCATGCGCTTGAGGCGTGGGGGTGGGGCGTAGGTGGGGATCTTGAACTCCTCGTAGAGCACGTCGGCCACGGACTTGATGGTGTCGAGGCCGATCAAGTCACACAGGGTGAGTGGGCCCATGGGGTGGGCGCAGCCGAACATCATGCCATTGTCGATGTCTTCGGCGGTGACCTGGCCGGTGTCGAGTAGCGAGATGGCCTGCAGCAGGTACGGCACGAGTAACCGGTTGACCACGAAGCCCGCACGGTCTCGGCTCCGGATTGTTTCCTTGCCCAGTGTGTCTTGTGCGAACTTCTCGCACGCCACTACGACAGACTCGTCGGTGGCGATCGACACGACGATCTCGCACAGTTTTTGCACCGTGGCCGGGTTGAAGAAGTGCAAGCCCAGTACTCGGTCGGGGCGATTCGTGGCTGTTCCGATGTTGATGAGCGGGATCGACGAGGTGTTCGACGCCAGGATGCAGTGGTCGGGGGTGACTTCGTCGAGGCGCTTGAACAGATCGAGCTTGATGGCTTCGTTCTCGATGATGGCTTCGACGACCAAGTCACGATCGTTGAGCGCGTTGATGTCGGTGGTGTAGCTCAAGCGCGCCCCGGTCGCGGCGCGATCTTCTTCGCTGAGGCGGCCTCGAGCGACAGCCTTGTCCATCGAGCCGTTGATGCGAGCCTGAGCAGCTTCTGCCGCTGCGGCCTCGGGCTCCATCACGATGGTGTCCAGGCCGGACTTTGCGCACACTTCGGCAATGCCCGAGCCCATGGTGCCGCCGCCGATGACGGCGACCTTCTTGATCTCCACGTGTTCTCCCCACGTCAAACTTCCAGGGCGCACTGTAGTGACCCGACAACTCGTCCCAAAGCCCAGGCGCAAGCGTGTCGCTGAGCCGCTGTGAACCGGGTACAGACTTATAGGCTCAATCCATGACTGAATGCCCTGCCGCAGATGGTTCGAGCCCACGGATGACTTCGTTCGACGAAGCACCTCCGATGTGCATCGATCCAACCAAGACCTACATCGCCACCATGAAGACGTCGATGGGTGATCTCACCATTGCGCTCTATCCCGATATCGCGCCCAAGACGGTGAACAATTTCGTCGTCCTGGCCCGCTATCACTACTACGACGGTCTGGTCTTTCACCGAATCATCAACGGCTTCATGTGCCAGGGTGGCTGCCCTGAGGGCAGCGGCATGGGTGGCCCCGGTTACCGCTTCGATGACGAGCTACCGAATGCGGGCGATTACAAGATTGGTTCCCTGGCCATGGCCAATGCCGGCCCGAATACCAATGGCAGCCAATTCTTCATCGTCAGTGGCGCTAGCGGCGTGGGCTTGCCCCCTCAGTACTCACTGTTCGGCCAGGTCGTTGGCGACCTCGAACTCGTGAGCGAGATGCAAGCGGTTCCCACCGCACCCGGCGACCGACCCAAGACCGACTTGGTCATCGAGAGCATCACCATCGCCGAGAGCTGAATCGCTCGACAACTGAGATCCTCTGACCAGAAGCCGCTCGCTGAAACCAGCGAGCGGCTTCTGTCGCGTCAGCAGTGCGTTCTGGCCAAAGCTACGGCACTAGCCGTCGTCATCGGCATCGGTCGCATGGGTGTGAGCGGCACTTCGAGGCTGCTGGTGGCGTTCTCGAAACCGGCATTGCGCCCCAAAGAGTGTCGATTGTTGCGGCCTGCGACAAACGCTGCTGCGCTCGCTCGAATCACCAATCGTTACCGACCGCGGGAACTAGCCGTCGTCGTTGGGCGCGAGCGGAGGCGGGATCAGCAGGGTGTCGCCGACCTGGATGTCGTTGCCGTTGTTGTCGAGACCGTTGGCGTCGACAATCTGGCTGTTCGTCACGTTGTAGAGCTCGGCAATGGCGGAAATGAAGTCCCCGGCGACGACCTGGTGCTCGAGCGGTGGGTCATTCGGAGAGCGGGTAGAAGCAACTGGTGTGACACGAGGGCTGAGCTCCGATGCATCGATCCCGCTACCCCATGGCGGAATCTCCAACAGCTGATTCGGCTGCAAGCTGGCAGCGTCGACGTCGGGGTTGGCCTCGTAAATCGCTTCCAGGCTGACCGTCCATGTCTGCGCGATGACCCCCAGTGTGTCGCCGGGCTGCACCACGTAGGTCACGCTCACACCGTCGGGTCGATCGGGTCCCAAATTCTCGACGGTCTCGTTGTTGGTGGTGGCGCCCGGGATCAACAAACGGTCGCCTGCGAAGTAGAGACTGGGGTCGAGCTGGGGATTGGCCCGGATGATCTGATCGAGGGTGACATTGAAGCTGGAGGCGACCGCAGCCAGCTGGTCACCGGATTGGATCGTGTAATAGAACGGCTCCTCGGCTGTCGCTGGCGGCGTGATGCCAGGATCGACGATAGGTGGCGCCGTCAATGTGGGAATCGGTGTCGACGTCTCGGTTTCTGCCGTGGTCGTGTCGTTGGTGCCGAAGCAGCCACCGAGATAGAGAATGAATGCAAAGGTCAGCACCAGCAGAATTGGCACAGCTCGGTTCTGGCGGATCACCACAGCTCCCGGACGAGGTGCCAGCCAGAGTAGTGCTGGAAATGTCCTGGAAGCTGGCACGCCCGCAATGGGGCGCCCGTGCAATGACTAGAAAAAGGCGATGAGCACCGGTAACAGCATGGCGAGCACGAGAAATGCTGCGATCACCTGTGTCCAGAACTTGCGGCGATCACGACGTGAGCGCGGTTGCGACTGACGCGAACCAGTCGCCCGTTGTACCTGTGACTTGGTCACTCGCGACGAGGTGCGCCGCTCTGAGGGATCAGGTGCGTTTCGAGCCACGTCCCGATCGTAGCGAACGACGGGCCTTGCTGGGCGCCGTGGGGTGTAGGTCATCGACCCAGCCGCCTGTGCATTCGTCGATCGCGTCGTAGAGATCGTCGGTGAGATCGCTGAGTTCGTGGAACGTTCGGGTTGCTTCGAGATATTCGATGGTGTGCAGTAGAGCGTTGGCACAACCAGCGGGCACATCGAGCTTGCGGGTACGACAACTGGCGACAACGTCGACGAACATGAGCTGCCAGATCCCCGCCGCCGAAAAGGCTCGTGCTGGGGTGGCCGACAATGACTGCTTGGTGCCGAGTACCACGCGGAGCGCATCGGCATCGATGGGTATCTGATGTTCGAGCGCGAATTGCAGCACCTGCCGGTAGAGCTCTCGGGCATCGCCATACAACGGAGTGGTCTTGCGATACCGAGAATTGCGGGTTGGTACCGGGCCATTGGATGAGACGAGACGAAGCGGATGCTGTGGTGGGTCGAGATCGAGAACCGTCATGCCAACCACTCTGACAGGGGGGTGTGACAGTGAACGTCGACATCGCGAGTCGCTTCGCTCCGCATGCTCTGCGGGTAGTTCTGGGCGCCACCTGCGTTTGTGGGCGGGCCGGGTACGCAGGTTTGGTTTGCCTGCTAGAGCTCGTAGACGTCGGGGGCTATGTCGCCCTGGAGATTGCCGTTGGCGATTATGGGCAGGTCATCGATGTGCAGCGTTCGCCCCGGCAGCGCCATGGTGATGGTTTGGGTACATGGCCGATCGGCGATCAGGTTGTCACCAAACGAGATCTGCAGGACACCAGCCAGCAGTTGGCTGATCACCGGATCGAGCAGCCGGTCATCGAAAGTGGGCCTCTCGGCGCCGCCGGCGTTCAACCCGATGTTGAACCCTGCGATGCCATAGGCACTCGTCTCAGCTGGCCCTTCGAGCAACGCCCGTACGACGTCGGCATCGGGGCTGTCGCCCTCGATGGCAGCAACATGGTCCCCAACGATCTGAAGCACCACCGGTGAACTGATGAGTCGGCTTGCCGCCAGGTTGGCATCGCCCGGCATCAGGACCAACTGGCCGCGGACTGTGGCTGCCGCGGGTACGACCTTTACCCAGCCTGCAGGGAAGCAGGCGCGGTCATGGTCATCGGCCAATAGGCCATGGTCGAAGCGGACCCCACCACCGACGAGGTCGAGCGTGAGATGAGTGCCGTTGGCGTCGGTCGTCGACAGTGTGGTCGCCGAACCAACCAGGTCGACCAGTGCATTCACCCGCCGTCGCAAACTCGCATGAGGGCGAAACCGGTCCGGCGAGATCGCATGCAGATGCACGACTTGGCTCCCGGCGACATTGGTTGACTGATGGGCGCCGGTGGTGATGACCAGATCCGACGCAGCCATCGCAGCGGCAAGGGGCGCGTTTCCCGCGCATTGTTCGGGTGAAATCCGAACTTCCATCGCTATGGCCGAAGAGCGGGCCAACGCTACGCGCAACAGGGCGACGAGATCAGCATCGACACCCGGATCGATCACTACGACCAGCCGGGTCCCAGCGTCGACGCGGCATAGCTCGAGCTGATGACTGAGGGCATCAAGCGCTTCCCATCCGACCATGGCGGTGACCGTAGCGCACCGAACCACATGACCTCGCACCAACTCGATCGCGCACCAGGTGGGTTACAACCGCCGGGTGGAAGCTCGACTTCAGGTGGTGTCGACTGGGGAGGATGTGGCTGGTGGGGACAAGTTGTGTTGAGTATCCCCGAAAGAGCAGAAGCCGCAAAGTACTTTTTTGCCATGGAAGAGTGCGCACGCATGAACTGCGACAAGGAAGCGGTGGCCCTGCTGACCTTCTCGCCACCCGACGCCAAGGCTTGGCTCTACGACCTCGATCAACCAGATCCAACCGGCGGCATCATGTTGTGCCGCAAGCATGCCAACGCAACCGTGGTGCCGATCTCGTGGCAGCTCATGGACTCGCGTGACCCGGCGTGGCCCGGCCCGGTCGGATCGACAGAACCGGTGCAGGCAATGATGGCAGCCAGCGCCGAAGAACTCATTGCGGCGCAGGAGCCGGCGCCGGATGCGTCAGCAGATCACGCACAGCCAGACGAAGCAACCCTGCCAAGTGACAGCAATGCCCTCGACGAAGAGTTTGCTGCATTGCATGCCGACCTGCCGGTGATCCCACAACGCTACGCCGAACCCCAGCTGGCGACAGCACGAGCAGCGGGCCGCACGATCGAGTCGGACCTGATGGTCGACCTCGGTCGGGACGAGGCGCCAGATCCCTCGCTGTTCGAGTTGCCGCTCAGCGACATTCCTGCCGTCACGCCCTATCCCGGCTGACACCCGCAAACCATCTGCGATACGTTCGCAGCTCATGGCGAGCTGTTGGTACGAGCACACGCTCCCCGGCGTGTGCTTGTTGGTTCTTCTGACGGCGTGCACGTCTTCCGTCACCGGATCCGTCGAATTCGCAGCCGAGCCGGTCGGCGTCTTGCCTACCATCGTGGTGACCACCGCCCCTGCGCCTGCGCCGACACCTGCCCCGGCAATGCAGATCGCAGCCGTGTTCCCCGAGATCGCGCCGCAGGCACCGTCGTGGTACCCGCTCAGCCAGGTCGGTGAGCCCTACGGCGACACCGTCCCGGGTGTGTTGACCTTCCGTGGATCACCGAACCGCACCTACTACGGCCAGGGCCCGGTACCCGATAACCCCCGAGTGCAATGGAGCTATCCCGGCACCAAGATGTGCTCTCTGTCAACGGACCTCGACGGCGAAAGTGAATGGTGTGGCACCGGCTGGACGGGCCAACCGGCAGTGTGGGAACAAGGCGGTGAGCTCTGGGTCGCGTTCGGGGCCTACGACCGCAACGTGCATGTGCTGGATGCCGTCACCGGTGCACCACGCATGGCGCCGTTTCCGACCGGCGATCTGATCAAGGGATCGCTCACTGTGGATCCCGACGGGTATCCGCTGATCTACATCGGCAGTCGCGACAACGAGCTGCGCGTCTTGTCGTTCGATACCGGCGAACTCGTGGAACTGTGGAGCCTCAGCGCCTACGACGTTCCCCAGCGGCTGTGGAATGACGACTGGGACGGCGCCCCTGCGGTGATCGACGACATGATGTTCGTCGGCGGCGAGAACTCGAATTTTCACGTGGTGCAACTGAATCGAGGCTATGGCGCACAGGGGCAGGTCACCGTTGCCCCAGAACTTCGAGCAGCCGTACCAGGCTGGGACGACGAACTACTGGCCGCCATTGGTGACAAGAACGTGTCGATCGAGAGCTCGGTGACGATTGTGGACAACATCGTGTACTTCGCCAACTCGGGCGGGTTGATTCAAGGATGGGATATCGAACCGGTCCGGCGCGACGAACAACCTGTGCGAGTGTTTCGTTTCTGGATGGGCGATGACACCGACGCCGCCGTGGTCGTGGACGACCAGGGTTTTCTGTACGCAGCAGCCGAATATGAGCGAGGCACAGAGCGCAGTCGCACCCTTGGCCAAGTGGTGAAGCTCGACCCGCGGCAACCCGATGACCCTGTGGTGTGGTCGGTGGACGCCCGTGCCGGTATCGACACCGGAGTGTGGGCGACGCCAGCCGTGCATCAAGACATCGTGATCGTGCCGACTGCCGACGGCCGCGTTCTCGGACTCGATCGGGACACCGGCGAGACTCGCTGGACGCTGCTGCTACCCGGCCCCGTGTGGAGCTCGCCCGTCGTCATCGGCGACACGCTGGTGCAGGGCGATTGTCGAGGCTTCTTGCATGCATTCGATCTCACCGATACCAGCGTGCAACCGCCCGAGCTGTGGTCGACCGTCGTGGGCGCCTGCATCGAGAGCACACCGGTGGTCTGGAAGGATCGCATCTGGGTCGGCACACGTGGCGGTTACTTCCACATGATCTCCGACGACGGGTAGTACGTATTTGGCTCGTGCCTCGCGCAAATACTGTTTTGGGGTCCGCGAGTTTGTGGTCCCGGACCGCTTCGCTACAGCTTTTACCCGGGTGCGGGCGTTGCGCGAGGTGCTGGAATTTCGGGGTACAGCTCCAACAGTTGCTCTTGGAGTGCCGGACGATCCTCGACGGAGTCTTCCAATCCTGTCTCGAAGTCGTCGGCGATGGCCACCCGCTCATACGACAGCAAATCAATCTCGAAGACCAGATCGTTCTGGAGATCCACCGAGGCCACGAGCCGTAGTTCGTCGTTGGTGTAGCAGATCTCGAAGCCGGTGTTTGCCGCGTTCGTCTCACCAACAGCCAGGAAACACTCGATCGGGAAGCCGCCGGACGCAGTCGTGACCTGCGACGCCCACGCATCGGGGTCACTGGCAGCGACCAACGCGACTTCGCGGTAGCTCGCCAGGTCATAAAGCGAGCTGGGGGACCAATCTCGGCGGATCAGCTGCACCGGATAGGACAATACGTTGGGCGCACCTTCGGCGCGCGGACTGGCGGCGCAATAGGGGTCCAGGGGCACCCGAGATGTTGCGGCACACAGCACGACCTCGTCGGGGCGCTGAAGGGCCAGATGATTAGGTGACTCGACCAGATAGGTACCGGTCAGATCGTCGACGACCTCGCGATAGATGACGGGTGACTCGATGTCCTCTCGACCAATGGCGTTGGTGTTGATCAGCCACTCGGCGCTATAGCGGCGCGCCGGGTCTTCGAGTTCGATCACGTTGGACTGCTGGTCTACCTCTACGTCCGTTTCAGGCGACGAACAGGCCACGACGAGCAGCACCAAGGTGAGCACGATGAACGCGCCGGCACGCAACGAGGAAGTCAGCTGCGCCATGGACCATGATGCTACTGCCCTAGCTGTGGCACCTTCTCCAACCCACAATTGGTGTTCCCAGCGCTTTTCATGAGCAGGAACGACTAGGCAGCTTCAACTCCCTTCTGCGCACGCCGATTGAAGTGTGGGAAAACGAACGGAGCCAACATCTTTGGTGCACATAACCTGCGATTACCTCGCCTACACCAGATGATCAACGTCACGCACGCCACGCCCGATAGCGAGTCGAACGACCGCGGCGCAACCATGGTCGAATACGGATTGCTACTCGCGTTCGTTCTGCTGGCTGCCTTCTTCAGCCTGGTGGTGTTCGGCGAAAGCCTGGTCGGCCTCTTCGATACGACCAGCAGCACCATGGACAGCGCGCCGGGCGTCAACCCCGAAGGCTGAACGGCCCAAACCGCCGCTCATTGCTCGTCAAGGACCTCGGTTTGCGCAAGAATCAGCACGTGATCAACGACGACGACCCCGAACAGCCTGGTTCTGAGATGGCCGATCCGGCGTCTGACCAGACCGGGTCCGTCGACCAGCCGAACTCCGTCGGCGAAGACGACATTGCCTGGCCCGTCCCGACGGTGGCGATGTACCCACTGTCCGCCGCACTGACTTGTTTGATGCTGTGGGCGTTCGGGTTCGACTGGGTGCTGGTGTCGGTGATCCCCTTCGTCGTGTTCCTGTCGGTCATGACGGTGATCGACTTTCGTGAACTACGGATCCCTGACAAGTTGACCAAACCAGCTGCCTTGGCCGCCGGCCCGCTGCTGGCGCTGTCGCTGCTCAGCGACTTCGACGACACTTCGCTGCTTCGGGCACTGCTCGGCGCGCTGGCCATGGGCGCGTTCTACTTCACGCTGTTCTTCATCTATCCGGCCGGTATGGGTTTTGGCGACGTGAAACTGGCGCCGATCATCGGCGCCCAACTCGGCTTCTTCGGGTGGATTCCCGAGATCCGTGCCCTGCTCGGCGCCTACCTGATCGTCGGCCCGGTTGCCATCTTGTTGTTGATCTTCGGCCGGGCTCGCATGAAGACCGGCTTTCCCTTTGGCCCCTTCATGGCCGCAGGCGCCCTCGTTGCCCTGGTGCTACACGCTCGCGGCTACTGAGTCCTACACAGACCCAGCTCGCCCGGTGGTGCGTCGCCCAGACGCTGGTTTGCAATGGTCAGGAGTATTGCGGCCGTCGGTGACCGGGTAGTCTCGGGCGTGTCGCTCTACGAGGAGAAAACGTGACGAAGGCCCCCGCACGAGTTGTTGTCACCGGCGCTGCCGGTCAAATCGGTTACCAGCTGAGCTTCCGCATTGCCAGCGGCCAGCTGCTTGGTCCCGACCAGCCCGTGATCCTACAGATGCTCGAAATCACACCGGCGCTCGACGCGCTCAACGGCGTCGCCATGGAACTCGACGACTGCGCGTTCCCGCTGCTCGCCGGCATGGTCCAGACCGACGACCCCAACGTCGCATACGGCGACGCCACCCACGCGCTGCTGGTGGGCGCAATGCCGCGACGAGACGGTATGGAACGCGCCGACCTGCTCGAAGCCAACGGCGGCATCTTCGGCCCCCAGGGCAAAGCCATCAACGACAATGCCAGCAAGGACATCAAGGTCCTTGTGGTCGGCAACCCGGCCAACACCAACGCGCTGATCGCCATGCACTCAGCCCCCGACATCGAACAGAAGCAGTTCAGCGCCATGACCCGCCTCGACCACAACCGGGCCATCACCCAGGTGGCCCAGAAGACCGGCGCAAGCGTGAACGACGTCAAGAAGATGACGATCTGGGGCAACCACTCGGCGACCCAGTACCCCGACCTCTTCCACTGCGAGATCAACGGTGAGATCGCAGCGACCAAGATCAATGATCAGGCTTGGCTCGAAAACGACTTCATTCCCACGGTGCAAAAGCGTGGTGCCGCAATTATCAAGGCTCGTGGGATGTCCAGCGCAGCCTCGGCTGCAAACGCAGCGATCGACCACATCCACGATTGGGAACACGGCACGCCCGAAGGCGACTGGGTGTCGATGGCGATCCCGTCCGACGGCAGCTACGGCGTGCCCGAAGGCATCATCTCCTCGTTCCCTGTCACCTGCTCGAACGGCGAGATCAGCATTGTGCAAGGTCTCGACATCGACGATTTCAGCCGCGGTCGCATCGACGCCACTGCAGCCGAACTCGTGGCCGAACGCGACACCGTCTCGGGCCTCGGTCTCATCTGAGTTCCCCGGCGGAGCGGTGCAATACTGCGTGCATGACTCTTCCCTCCACATCGACCGTTTTTGCATCGCAGTCCATGGTGTGCACGGTTGATCAGCTGGCGAGCTCGGCCGCTCTCGACATTCTTCGGCAGGGCGGTAACGCCGTAGATGCCGCAATCGCGGCCAATGCGGTGCTGGCGATCACGGCTCAGCACATGAACGGGTTGGGTGGTGATCTGTGGGCGCTTATCCACCAGCCGGGCGAACCAGTACAGGCATTGAATGCGTCTGGCCGTGCCGGAAGCGGTGCTGATCCGCAACGGCTACGCAACGAAGGCCATACCGTCATGCCGTACCGGGACTCGGTGGCGTCGGCCCCGGTACCCGGGGTGGTCGACGGTTGGCTGGCCATGCAAGAGCGCTACGGCACAATGGATATGGCCACGGTTCTGAGGGCTGCCATTTCCTGCGCCGAAGACGGGTTCGCATCGTCGTCGCAACTGGCGCGTGCAAGCGCCGTGGTCGCCAATGTGGCCGGCAACTCCCAGCTCGCCAACCTGGATCCAGGCGACAAGGTGACCCGACCGCGGGTGGCGCGCAACCTGCGCGCCCTGGCAACCAACGGCCGCGACGGCTGGTACGGCGGCGAGTTCGGCGAAGCGCTCATCGACACCGGCGCTGGCGAATATTCCGAAGCCGACCTGGCCGTGAACAACGCCGACTGGGTGCAGGCCCCGGCGCTCGATGCATGGGGCCACACGCTGTGGACGGCACCACCGAACTCGCAGGGGTATCTGTCGTTGGCCAGCGCAGCGATCGCCGCCGGACTCGATCTGCCCGATGACCCCGACGATCCGCTTTTTGCCCACTTCTTGATCGAAGCGTCTCGGGCTGCAGCATTCGATCGGCCCGATGTGCTGCACGAGCACGCCGAGTCGGCAGCGCTGTTGAATCTCGACATGCTGGCATCGCGCCGCGATCGCATCGACCCGAACCAGGCCATCGAGTGGGGAGACCGCTATGGCGACGGTGGCACCATGTACATGTGTGTGGTCGATGGCAACGGCATGGGCGTGTCTCTGATCCAGTCCAACGCCGCCGGTTTTGGTGCCCATGTGATGATTGGCGACACCGGCATCTTTTTGCACAACCGCGGCATCGGATTCAACCTGACTGCCGGTCATCCCGCCGAGTACGGCCCCGGTCGCCGCCCGCCACACACGCTGTCGCCGGCGCTGATCACGAACCCCGACGGTTCATTGCGATCGGTGCTGGGGACCATGGGGGGCGATGCGCAGCCTCAAATCGTGCTGCAGATGTTCGCTCGCATGTTGCACTTGGGCGAGAGCCCGGGCCAGATTCTCACCGCAGGCCGTTTCAACCTGGCGTCACCCGACCCGAAGTCTGGCTTCGACACCTGGACTGCCGGCGGGAAAGTACGAGTGGTGCTCGAACCACACGTCGCCCATTGGGAAGCCGGCTTGAGGCAACGCGGCCATGAGGTAGAGATTTCCCAAGCTTCGGATCTTTCCGGATTCGGTCATGCCCACATTATCGACGTTTTGGCGAATGGCAGCCTGGCGGGCGCTGCCGACCCGCGAGCCAAAGCTTCGGCCGCCCTCGGCAGATAACCGACAATCAGTCGAAGCTGGTTTGGGCCAGGAGTGGCTCCAGCACCGTGGCGAGCCACGTGAAAGCATCGCGGCGCTCGATAAGCACGCCGATGTCTCCTTCGAAGGTGATCTGGCCAAGCAGGAACGCCTGGTGCGCGTCGGTTGTGCCCTGGGCGACGGCGCGGGCCGTGTCCCCACTCTGGCGAAAGACTGCGTCGGGCGTAGGTAGCCCACCGACGAGCGCAGTGATACTGCATGAGTTGCGGCTGATTGAGACCCGATAGTCGGCCACGTCGCGCACGAGTTGGTCAACTACAACTCGACCCTCGGGCGCTGTAGATGAAGCGGCCTTGACCGCAGCATCGGCCGCTCGGATCCACTGACTGCTCAAGTAGCGCACTGCGTTGCAGGCTACGAAAGCAGCGCAGAAAAGGCGAAATCGAACCCAAAATCACGATTCGTAGCCTAGACCGGGCACCTTTGCCTAGCCCGTTCGTGCCCATGGTTACGTAGAATACAGGCGTGCCCTACCATTGTTTAACGCTTCCATCATGTTGAATCCCGAACGCATCCCGTCCCCGCTGTCACTGGTCATGCGAGCCGTCGTGCTCGTGTCCTTGGTAGCGGCATCGCTGGTCGCATTGCCCTTGACCACCCCGTCCGCAGATGCCCAAGTAGGCGTCGAGTCGCTCGAAGTATGGGGTATCTCGGGTGGCGTCGTCGACAACCCAAAGCAATGGAAGTTTCGCCAGAGCAATTCGGCAGCCAACGATCTGGGTTCGGCCTCGGCGGCAGCACCGGGGCTGAACGACGCCGCATGGCTCGACGTAGAGCTTCGCTGGAAGACGGTCCCCGGCCCGAACGTGGCCAGCCACTTCCGCAAGGACTTCACGCTCGACGAGCTCGGTGTCGAGCTGTTTCAGATCGAGGGAATGCAAGTCTCGATTCAGTACGACGACGCCGCAGTGATGTACCTGAACGGGGTCGAGGTCTACCGCTCGATCCGAGGCAACTTGGATCCCGACTACTCACCGTACGCACTGGGCGACGACCTTCCCTTCAACGTCAACGTGCCATGGGGCGGCCAAGAAGAGTTCTACGTCGACATTCCCAACATCAACGGCTTGAACACGTGTGAGTACAGCGGGCCCACATGTGGAGCCAGCCCCTACGGGGGTCCCAACACGCCATCGATTCCTGTGTCGTTGCTCAACGCCGACGGCGTGAACACCTGGTCTGTCACGACCTGGAATCGGACCGCAGGCGGCAGCGGCGACTCGAGCCTGAACCACACCTTCGAGCTACTCGTCGATGAAGACGCCGTGGCTCCGAACACGATGTTCATCAATGAAGTCGTGGCGTCGAACGATTCGTCCTATGGCGTTCAGCTCGATGGCGATCCGCAACTCGAGTATCCAGACTGGTTTGAGCTGCACAACGATGGCAACAACCCCGTAAATCTGCAAGGTTGGACGGTTTCTGACAGCTCTGCATCGTGGGTCTTCCCGAGCATTGTCGTGCCTGCCAACGGCTACCTGGTCGTTGCGGCGAGCGACAACGACCGAACCGACACCACGCCGTTGCAGACCAACTTCAAACTGTCAAGCGAAGGCGACACGCTGCGGCTTACGAACCCCGCAGGCTTCTTGGCCGACGAGTACGGCGCGCTCCCCCAACAATTCGCAGACAACTCCTATGGCCGCCCGAACGACACGGGGGCCTTGACGTACTTGGCATCGCCAACGCCTGGCTCGGCAAACTCGGCTGCCGGCGACCGATACAACCCAATCTTGCGTCCTTTTGCCAACCGGTTGTACAACCAGGGCGAATCGGTATCACATCAGGTGAAGGCATTCGACCCCGACGGCGACACCTTGAGCTACTCGCTCACCCCGACGCCGCCTGGTCTCACGATGAGCACCGACGGTCTGATCACCGGCACGCTGAATCAATCGGGCACCTACACCTCGATAATCGAAGTACAAGACAGCGACAGCGACAGTGCATCGCAAACCGTGCAGTGGATTGTGCTGCCAGCTGTGGTGGGCACGCCGCCTTTGGTTCTGAATGAGTACAACGCAGTGGCAGGCGATCGACAATTGCTCGGCGGCGTTGGTGCGGTGGGCAACGGTGGCGACTGGTTCGAATTCGTAGTTGTCCAAGACGACCTCGACCTGCGAGGCATGTCGATCGAACTCTTCGACAATAAGGGCAGTGACGACCAGCTGCGCCAGGCGTCGATCGTGACCTTCGGCGCCGACGCCCGATTGGCTAGCGCCCCAGCCGGAACCATCATCACTATTGGCGAAGAACTTCCCACCGATCTGAGCTTCGATGGACAGTCCGATTGGCATATTCACCTCCAGGTCGACAACCAAGGATCCGGCTCCTTGTTCGGACCACCCAACGCTGGAGCTGTCTTCAATTCCACTCGTACCGGGCAGATGGTCTTGATCAAGGACGCAGCCGGCACGATCCTCGCACCGCTATCGGGCGAAACCGAAGCATGGGACGAAGCTGGCGGCGGAGTCAGCGGGGCTGAAGTAATGAACTTGTGCGTCAACCCGACGGCATCGTTCACCCTCGATCCCCTGGCGGACTACGAAGACAACGCAGTGGTCAGCACGTTTGGCCAACCAAACCAGTGCCGTTCGATTGATCCGAACAATCCGGGCGCCACGATCGATTTCAACCAAGACCTCTCAGCCCTGCGCAACTCGGCCACGTTCGGAGCTGGCAGCGGCGATACCGACTGCAACCGGGTCCTCGACATCGGTGATGCGCTCATCGTTGCCCAGTATTCGGTTGGGACCAGGACCGATAGCGGCCCCTGCTTCTTCGACGGGGGCGGTCCCGACTTCAGCATCAATCTCGGCGCCTCCGACATGGATGGCGACGGATCGGTCGACGTCGGTGATGCACTGATCCTTGCTCGCTGCTCCGTTGGGATTGCATTGCAATTGTGCGCTCCATGACTCTCGCTCGGATGGGCCGAATGGCCCCTGACGAAAGGCGTGTCGGAGGTATGCGGTGGTCTACCGGGGGTGTGCGGGGGTCTACACTACGTTGTCTTCCCCGTGCCCGTCGGGGATGAAGGGTTATCATGCTGAGACAGAACAAAGCAAGGCGCACAGTCCGCTTCTTTGCGTGGATGTGTGTGCTCTCTGGTCTGCTCCTCGGGGCCCTCGAATTGGCCACACCCCGAGTTGCGAGCGCTCAGACCTTGGCGCAGGTTTCTGCTAACGGCCCCTACGTCGAAGACGTCAACGCAGCGTTTGACGTCACGCTGAGCCTGACTCCCGGTGATACGCCGGTCGCGGCTCTTACGTTCGAACTCACCTATGATCCTGCGCTCATCGCCCCGGTGCTTTTCGACGACCCATTCCAGGGCGTAGAGAACGCTCCCGCCTGTGTTGGGATCTCAGGCGGTGTAGGGCTACTGGTGGCGTGCGGACCCGAGTTTCCCAACGGCACAATTCTGATTTCGGTGCTACGGCCACAAGGAGCATGGGTGAGCGGCGACATCCCGCTGGTTGAGGTGCCATTCACCGCCCTCGGTAGCGCAGGGATTTCTCCGCTTGACGTGACCGTCACGGTCCTGAAGGACATCGACGCCGTGACCATTCCCGAGGGAGGCGAGGGAGTAGACAGCACGGTCACACTCATTGTCCCCAACAGCGCTCCGGTTGCTGTGGATGACACGGCGCAGACCGATGAGGACGTTGCGGTTGATATCGATGTGTTGGTCAATGATGCCGATGCAGATGGTGATCCGCTCGAGGTCACTGCGGCCACCAGTGCTGATGGCACGGTGGTCATCAATGCCGATGAGTCGCTGACGTTCACGCCGGATGCGGATTTCAATGGTTCGACCACGATCAGCTACACGATCGATGATGGCAACGGCGGCACCGACACCGGCACGGTCACCGTCACCGTCGACGCGGTAAATGATGCCCCGGTTGCTGTGGATGACGCGGCGCAGACCGATGAGGACACTGCGGTTGATATCGATGTGTTGGTCAATGATGCCGATGCAGATGGTGATGCGCTCGAGGTCACCGCGGCCACCAGTGCTGATGGCACGGTGGTCATCAATGCCGATGAGTCGCTGACGTTCACGCCGGATGCGGATTTCAATGGGTCGACCACGATCAGTTACACGATCGATGATGGCAATGGCGGCACCGACACCGGCACGGTCACCGTGACCGTCGACGCGGTGAATGACGTCCCGGTTGCTGTGGATGACGCGGCGCAGACCGATGAGGACGCTGCGGTTGATATTGATGTGTTGGTCAATGATGCCGATGCAGACGGCGACGCGCTCGAGGTCACTGCGGCCACCAGCCCTGACGGCACGGTGGTCATCAATGCAGACGAGACGCTCACGTTCACGCCGGATGCTGATTTCAATGGGTCGACCACGATCAGCTACACGATCGATGATGGCAATGGCGGCACCGACACCGGCACGGTCACCGTGACCGTCGGCGCGGTGAATGATGCTCCGGTTGCTGTGGATGACGCGGCGCAGACCGATGAGGACGTTGCGGTTGATATCGATGTGTTGGTCAATGATGCCGATGCAGATGGCGATGCGCTCGATGTCACGACCGCGACCAGTCCTGATGGCACGGTGGTCATCAATGCCGATGAGACGCTCACGTTCACGCCGGATGCGGATTTCAATGGGTCGACCACGATCAGCTACACGATCGATGATGGCAACGGCGGCACCGACACGGCCACGGTCTCCGTCACCGTCGGCGCGGTGAATGATGCGCCGGTTGCTGTGGATGACGCGGCGCAGACCGATGAGGACGTTGCGGTTGATATTGATGTGTTGGTCAATGATGCCGATGCAGACGGCGATGCGCTCGATGTCACGACCGCGACCAGTCCTGATGGCACGGTGGTCATCAATGCCGATGAGACGCTCACGTTCACGCCGGATGCGGATTTCAATGGGTCGACCACGATCAGCTACACGATCGATGATGGCAACGGCGGCACCGATACAGCCACGGTCACCGTCACCGTCGACGCAGTGAATGATGCTCCGGTTGCTGTGGATGACGTGGCGCAGACCGATGAGGACACTGCGGTTGATATCGATGTGTTGGTCAACGATGCCGATGCAGACGGCGATGCGCTCGAGGTCACCGCGGCCACCAGCCCTGACGGCACGGTGGTCATCAATGCCGACGAGACGCTCACGTTCACGCCGGATGCGGATTTCAATGGGTCGACCACGATCAGCTACACGATCGATGATGGCAACGGCGGCACCGACACGGCCACGGTCTCCGTCACCGTCGGCGCGGTGAATGATGCGCCGGTTGCTGTGGATGACGCGGCGCAGACCGATGAGAACACCACTCTCATCGATATCGATGTGTTGGTCAATGATTCCGATGCAGATGGCGATGCGCTAGACGTCACTGCTGCCAGCAGTCCCAACGGGTCTGCGACGATCAATGCCGACAACACGATCACGTTCACCCCTGACAACGGCTTCACCGGGCCCGCCATAATCACCTATACGATCATCGATGGCAATGGCGGGACCGATACGGCCACCGTCACGGTCACGGTGGTTGACGCCGCCAACATTGCGCCGGTTGCTGTCGATGACACGGCGCAGACCGATGAGGACGTTGCGGTTGATATCGGTGTGTTGGTCAATGATTCCGATGCAGATGGCGACACGCTGGAAGTAAGTGCTGCCACCAGTGCTGATGGCACGGTGGTGGTCAATGCCGATGAGACGCTGACGTTCACGCCGGATGCTGATTTCAATGGGTCGACCACGATCAGTTACACAATCTCGGATGGCCTCGGCGGCACCGATACGGCCACGGTCACCGTGACCGTCGACGCAGTGAATGATGCCCCGGTTGCTGTCGATGACACGGCGCAGACTGATGAGGACACTGCGGTCGATATTGCTGTGTTGGTCAATGATTCCGATGTAGATGGTGATGCGCTCGATGTCACGACCGCGACCAGTCCTGATGGCACGGTTGTCATCAATGCAGATGACACGCTGACGTTCACGCCAGATGCTGATTTCGATGGGTCGACCACGATCAGCTACACGATCGATGATGGCAATGGCGGGACCGATACGGCCATCGTCACGGTCACGGTGGTTGACGCCGCCAACATTGCGCCGGTTGCTGTCGATGACGCGGCGCAGACCGACGAGGACACTGCGGTTGATATCGATGTGTTGGTCAATGATTCCGATCCTGATGGCGACATTCTCGAGGTGACGGCGGCGACCAGCGCTGATGGCACGGTTGTCATCAATGCAGATGAGTCGCTGACGTTTACGCCGGATGCTGATTTCAATGGGTCGACCACGATCAGTTACACAATCTCGGATGGCCTCGGCGGCACCGATACGGCCACGGTTACCGTCACCGTCGATGCAGTGAATGATGCCCCGGTTGCTGTGGATGACACGGCGCAGACTGATGAGGCCACTGCGGTTGATATTGATGTGTTGGTCAATGATTCCGATCCTGATGGCGACACTCTCGAGGTGACGGCTGCCACCAGTGCTGATGGCGCAGTGGTTGTCAATGCAGATGGCACGTTGACGTTCACCCCTGCTGCTGGTTTCGCCGGCTCTGCGACCATCAGCTACACGATCGATGATGGCAATGGCGGTACCGATACCGGCATCGTCACGGTCACGGTGGTTGACGCCGCCAACATTGCGCCGGTTGCTGTCGATGACGCGGCGCAGACCGACGAGGACACTGCGGTTGATATCGATGTGTTGGTCAATGATTCCGATCCTGATGGCGACATTCTCGAGGTGACGGCGGCGACCAGCGCTGATGGCACGGTGGTCATCAATGCGGATGAGTCGCTGACGTTTACGCCGGATGCTGATTTCAATGGGTCGGCCACGATTGATTACACGATCGATGATGGCAATGGCGGAACTGATACCGCCGCGGTCACCGTCACCGTCGATGCAGTGAATGATGCCCCGGTTGCTGTGGATGACACGGCGCAGACCGATGAGGACACTGCGGTAGACATCGATGTGTTGGTCAATGATTCCGACTTAGATGGTGATGCGCTCGATGTCACTGCGGCGACGAGTGCTGATGGCACGGTGGTCATCAATGCCGACAACACGATCACGTTTACGCCTGCTGCTGGTTTCACCGGCTCTGCGACGATCAGCTACACGATCGACGACGGCAACGGCGGCACCGATACTGCGACGGTGGCGGTCACGGTGATAGCGGTGGTTGGCAATAACGCCCCGGTTGCTGTGGATGACATGGCGCAGACCGATGAGGACACTGCGGTTGATATCGATGTGTTGGTCAATGATTCTGATCCCGATGGCGACACTCTCGAGGTCACCGCGGCGACCAGTGCTGATGGCGCAGTGGTTGTCAATGCTGATGAGACGCTGACGTTTACGCCTGCTGCTGGTTTCACCGGCTCTGCGACGATCAGCTACACGATCGATGATGGCAATGGCGGCACCGATACTGCGACGGTGGCGGTCACGGTGATAGCGGTGGTTGGCAATAACGCCCCGGTTGCTGTGGATGACATGGCGCAGACCGATGAGGACACTGCGGTTGATATCGATGTGTTGGTCAATGATTCTGATCCCGATGGCGACACTCTCGAGGTCACCGCGGCGACCAGTGCTGATGGCGCAGTGGTTGTCAATGCTGATGAGACGCTGACGTTTACGCCTGCTGCTGGTTTCACCGGCTCTGCGACGATCAGCTACACGATCGATGATGGCAATGGCGGCACCGATACTGCGACGGTGGCGGTCACGGTGATAGCGGTGGTTGGCAATAACGCCCCGGTTGCTGTGGATGACACGGCGCAGACCGATGAGGACACTGCGGTTGATATCGATGTGTTGGTCAATGATTCTGATCCTGATGGCGATGCGCTAGATGTCACTGCGGCGACGAGTGCTGATGGCACGGTGGTCATCAATGCCGACAACACGATCACGTTTACGCCTGCTGCTGGTTTCACCGGCTCTGCGACGATCAGCTACACGATCGACGACGGCAACGGCGGCACCGATACTGCGACGGTGGCGGTCACGGTGATAGCGGTGGTTGGCAATAACGCCCCGGTTGCTGTGGATGACACGGCGCAGACCGATGAAGACACTGCGGTTGATATCGCTGTGTTGGTCAATGATTCTGATCCTGATGGCGACACTCTCGAGGTCACCGCGGCGACCAGTGCTGATGGCACGGTGGTCATCAATGCTGATGAGACGCTGACGTTTACGCCTGCTGCTGGTTTCACCGGCTCTGCGACGATCAGTTACACGATCGATGATGGCAACGGCGGCACCGATACGGCCACCGTGGCGGTCACAGTGACAGCGGTGGTTGGCAACAACGCCCCGATTGCCACCGATGACACCGCGCAGACCGATGAAGACGTTGCGGTTGATATCGATGTGTTGGTTAATGATTCTGATCCTGATGGCGACACTCTTGAGGTCACCGCGGCGACCAGTGCTGATGGCACGGTGGTCATCAATGCTGATGAGACGCTGACGTTTACGCCTGCTGCTGGTTTCACCGGCTCTGCGACGATCAGTTACACGATCGATGATGGCAACGGCGGCACCGATACTGCCACCGTGGCGGTCACAGTGACAGCGGTGGTTGGCAACAACGCCCCGATTGCCACCGATGACACCGCGCAGACCGATGAAGACGTTGCGGTTGATATTGATGTGTTGGTTAATGATTCTGATCCTGATGGCGACACTCTTGAGGTCACTGCGGCGACCAGTGCTGATGGCACGGTGGTCATCAATGCTGATGAGACGCTGACGTTCACGCCTGCTGCTGGTTTCACCGGCTCTGCGACGATCAGTTACACGATCGATGATGGCAACGGCGGCACCGATACTGCCACCGTGGCGGTCACAGTGACAGCGGTGGTTGGCAACAACGCCCCGATTGCCACCGATGACACCGCGCAGACCGATGAAGACGTTGCGGTTGATATCGATGTGTTGGTCAATGATTCTGATCCTGATGGCGACACTCTCGAGGTCACCGCGGCGACCAGTGCTGATGGCGCGGTGGTCATCAACGATGATGGCACGATCACGTTTACGCCTGCTGCTGGTTTCACCGGCTCTGCGACGATCAGCTACACGATCGATGATGGCAACGGCGGCACCGATACTGCCACCGTGGCGGTCACAGTGACAGCGGTGGTTGGCAATAACGCCCCGGTTGCTGTGGATGACACGGCGCGGACCGTTGAAGACACTGCGGTTGATATCGATGTGTTGGTCAATGATTCTGATCCTGATGGCGACACTCTCGAGGTCACCGCGGCGACCAGTGCTGATGGCGCGGTGGTCATCAACGATGATGGCACGATCACGTTTACGCCTGCTGCTGGTTTCACCGGCCCTGCGACGATCAGCTACACGATCGACGACGGCAACGGCGGCACCGGTACCGGCACAGTCACAGTGATAGCGGTGACGGTCTTGGGGCCTGGTGGCAATAACGCCCCGGTTGCTGTGGATGACACGGCGCAGACCGATGAAGACACTGCGGTTGATATCGATGTGTTGGTCAATGATTCTGATCCTGATGGCGACACTCTCGAGGTCACCGCGGCGACCAGTGCTGATGGCGCAGTGGTTGTCAATGCTGATGGCACGATCACGTTTACGCCTGCTGCTGGTTTCACCGGCCCTGCGACCATCAGCTACACCATCAATGATGGCAATGGCGGTACCGATACCGGCACGGTCACGGTGACCGTGGACGCTTCACCGACGCCAACGCCTACTCCCACAGCTACCGCAACGCCGACGCCTGGTCCCACAGCTACCGCTACGCCGACGCCTGGTCCCACAGCTACCGCTACGCCGACGCCTGGTCCCACAGCTACCGCTACTCCGACACCGACGGCCACTACTACACCAACTGTTAGCCCGACGGCTACGCCTCAGCCGACTCCTACCTCAGCCTCGGGGCCGACAGATAGCCTCTCCAGTGCTGCGCTCGGGTACCCCGGTCCCTTCAATGTGGCACCTCCGGCCAGCAGCGGCAGTGGCGTCGTTGGCGGATTCCAGTCCCTGAACCCTCAGTTGCCGCAATCCCCCGATGGGTCAGCCAGCCCAACTCCTTCGAATCAATCGCCATTGGCGACAACCGGCTCCAATACGCCTCTGCTCGCAACATTTTCGTTGAGCTTGCTGGCTTTCGGCGGCGTACTCACGGTTGCGTCACGTCGAAAAGACCGAAGCGGCCGCTAAGGACGGCTCAGAAATGGCCGATAGTTGAGAAGCAAGGTCGCAGGACACCGCCGCTGGCCAGCCTGGGACTTGCTACCGTGCAGCCGTGAATACGGCGAGACCCAAAGGAATACTGTGAATCGCTCTCTATTTGCCCTGCCACTGGCTGCTCTCTTTGCAGCCATGTCCATCATCACTGGTTTGGCAATCACCATTGCCTCGCCAGCCGTGGCTGATGCACAGGACAGCACAAGCGCTTCGCTCTCGCTGAACGTCTCGGAATCGTCTGCTGACCAAACCTTTCGCACCGTTGCGGTCGCACTCGACCCGGGCCTGTCAGGTCTGGCGGCTCTTGGTGGCTCGCTCACCTTCGATCCCGCCAATGTCACCGTCAGCTCGTGTGCACTGTCCGAAGTCGGCGCATGCAACGTGATCGACGGTGAAGTCCTGTTCTCGGTGTTCAATCTGGCCCGCCTGCCAGCTAATGAGCAGCTGATGACGATCAACTTCGAGCCCACCACGGCCTCGGCTGCCAACACCGTGTTCGACGTTGCTGCAACAACGGCGGTGAACAACCGAGGCGAGGCAATCGGTGCGGTAGCCGGCAACAGCATCGACGTGCAGATTTTCACGCCAACCTATGGCTCACTCACCGGTTCGGTTGTCCAGGCAGCTACCACTGCAGGCATCTACGCCCTCGACGTGTGCGTCGTAAGCGATTCGTCTGGCGCAGAAACCTGCACGACCACCACCGGGCTAGGCACCTGGCGCATCGATGAACTCGCAACCGGCACCTATGCCGTTGTCGTCAACGATTCGACCGACACCTACGACGGTGTAGTCCTATCCGGGTTCGTGAGAGAAGACGAGGTCTCGGTTGTCGAAGACGCTGTGCTGGAGTACTTCACCGACCAAACCACAGAAGAAGCCGCCGAGGAAACCACAGACGAAACCACAGAGGAATCCGGCCAAGACGGTGAAGATGTCTCCGTCACCGATCCTGTTCCCTCCGAGAACATCCCGGCTGGTGCCATGGTGCCGACCGCACCGATAGAGGTGACGTATGGAGCTTCGATCTCGGGTCGCATCACCGGACTCCGCACCGAGGCCGCCATAGAGGCTGCGCAAGTGTGTGCCACCCAGCCTCTCGTGCTGCATCAGAGCTGCGCTACCACAGATGCCAACGGTGCATTCACGCTGACGGGCCTGAGCGCAGGAAACTACTGGGTCGAGGTCGTCGACGCATTGGGTCAGTCCGAACAGACACGCCCACGCCTTGTCGGCGTTGTCGGCGACAACGTTGCCCGCACCGGCGTGAACATCAACCTCGCAGCCATCGCTGGGTAACCTGCAGCGGGTGACCGCAGCCGCCGCAGACGAACGGCCGCATCGTGCGAGCTCCGACCCCGACTGGGTCGAATCATGGCTCTTCGATGCGGTCCATCACGATGGCAGCTATGCATTGTCGATCGAATTCCTGCTCTGGCCACAGCACAAACGGGTCGCTTATCTGGTCTCGCTGGTTCAGCCGGAACACGATCTGATCACGCTCGTCGAGCTGGCCGCCCCTGCCCCCAAGCCACCGGGCATCGAAGTCCGTTCGCCGGGCCTGTGGACCGACATTGGTATCCAGACCCCGCTGGAACACATGACGGTGGATATCGAAGCATTCGCCGTAGCTCTCGACGATCCCGACGACGTCTTTAGGGGGGCGTACGGCGTTCGCACCGCCCTTGGCTGCGAACTCGAATGGGAGACCGCCGCCGATATCCAGGCGGGTCCATCGCCCAATTCCTATGAGATTCCCTGCATCGTGCACGGCGAACTACTCATCGACGAACTGACGATCGAGTTCGATGGGTGGGGTTGGCGCTCGCACCGATGGGGATGCCCTACAACACACGATCGAGCCGTGACCCGGGGCCGAACCGCCACCGGCGAATGGTTCAACGATGCCGACGAGGACCGAGCAGCCACCATGCGTGTCATTGGCACTGCCCCTACCCCAGCGCCGGAACTCGATACGCAGCTCACGCAGTTCTTCGCCGCCAACGACGCTGGCGACATGGCCTGGATCCGCCGCATCGAAACCTATTTCGATGCTGATGGGGTGGCGTAGCGAACCGTGCGCTGGCTGACGTGAAGCCGTGCGCGTCGAGCGTCACCTCTATCGAAGCGGTGAAACTAACTCAGACCGTGTCCACCGGCCGGTGACGCTTTGAGGTTGTATCAGGCGACGGCGCCGACCGCAATGCGGTCATGATCCACTTCCGGCTGTCGGCGGGATCGATCACATCATCGAACTCGAAGTACGACGCAGCCGAGACCGCCTTGCCGTGCTCATACATTTTGTCGACCATCTTCTCGTACAACGCTTCGCGCTCGGCTGGGTCTGCGACCGCCTCGAGTTCCTTGCGATACCCCAACGCCACCGCACCCTCGAGGCCCATGCCACCCACTTCGCCGGTGGGCCACGCCACGGTGAACAGCGGCTGTTTGAAACCTCCGCCCGCCATGCCTTGGGCACCCAAGCCGTACCCCTTTCGAGTGATGATGGTCATGAACGGCACACTCAAACTGGCGCCCACGACGAACAGCCGACCAGCTCGGCGCACCATGCCTTCTTGTTCGCTCTGCGGTCCAACCATGAACCCGGGTGTGTCGCACAGGAAGACGATCGGTAGACCGTGCGCTTCGCACAGCTGCATGAACCGGGCAGATTTGTCGGCCGCAGTGGCATCGATCGCACCACCGAGATGGTGGGGATTGTTGGCGATGACACCAACGGCTCGACCATCGATTCTGGCCAGGCTGGTGATCATGCCGTCACCCCACCTGGGCCGCAGTTCGAGAACCGAATCGACGTCGAAGAGTCCACTGATCACGTCGCGCATGTCGTAGATCTGCTTGCGATTCTCGGGCACTACATGCCGCAAGGCGTCTTGATCGGGTACTTCCCACGCCGGAAGCCGACCCTGGAAGTAGCTCAGGTACTTCTTGGCGACGGCGACACCCTCGGCTTCGTCGGCCACCCGGATGTCCACCACGCCGTTTGCTTCTTGCACGTCGATCGGGCCGATCTCGGTCGGGTGATAGGTACCCAGACCACCACCTTCGATCATCGCAGGACCTGCCATGCCGATGTAGGAGTCTTCGGTGGCGATGATCACATCGCAGCATGCCAGGATCGCAGCATTGCCAGCAAAGCAATAGCCCGAGTTGATCCCGATCATCGGTACCAGGCCCGACAGCTTGCCCCAGTAGGCGAACGCCAGGCAGTCGAGACCCGCGAAGCCCACACCGTCGGTGTCGCCGGGCCGCCCGCCGCCGCCCTCGGTGAAGAAGACCACGGGTAGCTGCTGACGTTCGGCCAGCTCGAACATGCGGTCCTTCTTGCGGTGGTTCTGACCGCCCTGCGTGCCCGCAAGCACCATGTAGTCATAGGAGATGACGACCGTCTGTGCGACCTCCTCGCCGAAGGTTTCGCCATTCACGGTGGCGATGCCGCTGACCATGCCGTCGGCCGGGGTGTTGTCGATCAGGTCTTGCAGCTCGCGCCGACGACGTTGCGGAGCAATCACCAGCGGGCCGTACTCGACCATGCTGCCTTCGTCGATCAGGTCGGCGATGTTCTCGCGTGCGGTGCGTTGATTGCGGGCGCGCCGTTTCGCCACGCGCTCGGGGCGGGACGCGTCGTAGCCCTTCGCATGACGGTCGTTCACTTCGGCCAGGTCAGCGCGTTCCTGGTTGGTTGTCGCGGGCCCTTCATCAACGGCAACGGCGTCGCTGATTCCCTGGGGCATGAGTTCGATGAGCTGCTCCCCCTTGGCGACCGTGCTGGCTTGTTCGACGCGGATCACACTGATCACACCCGACTCGGGTGCCTTGATCGGATGCTCCATCTTCATCGACTCGATGATGATGAGCTCCTGTCCTTGGCGAACCTCGTCGCCCACGGCCACCTTCAGTTGCCAGATGGTGCCTTGTAGCGGAGACGCAATGGAAAGTGCAGATGCCATGGCTCAATCATCGCTGCCGAGGGGCGACGAACAGTAATGGGGTGTGACGAGGTTCGACACCTGATCCTGAATGGGGCGGACCTTTCAGGGTCTCTCATTCGGTCGGTCGTCACTTCGTTCACCGCATGGTTCCGGTGATCAGAGCGGGGCAGCATGGTGCGCTTAAGCGTTACGAACCCGTGGACACGGCCAAGCGTCATTGTGCGGCACCGACGAACACCAGGCGGGCCGCACACGACGCCGGCAGTGTGGCGCAACGGCCTGTGACTGGTCTCGGGATTATGCGTTGCTTCAGACGTCGACCACCCACGATGACTACTCTTCGCAGATGGACCTGTGGCCGTGGACTGTTGATGCACGCCATTCCCTGCTTGTGACCTTCGAGGAACTCGACGATGAACAGTGGGCCGTCGAGTCGCTTTGCGAAGGGTGGAGTATCCGCGAAGTCCTTGCCCACCTCATCCTGGCAGCGCGCCCACCCGCACGGCGCTATCTCGCTGCCATCGCTGGGGCACGAGGCAACTTCGACAAGGCAAACCAAGTCCTGGCGGTCGCCGATGGTCGCAGGCCTACCGCCGAACTCGTTGCGGAATACCGCAGCGTCGTGGATTACCGCTTCTCACCACCCGGATGGCCGCAGGCAGCCCCGCTCAGCGACATCCTGCTCCATAGCCTCGACGTCCGGTTGGCCCTCGGCGTCCCGAGTGACCAGCAGCCTGAACGCTACGAACCCGTCATGGGGCTGCTTTTTGGCCCGCTCCGACGATCCTTTACCCAGGCGAAGCGACCTTCCCTCAGGTGGGTCGCGACTGATCATTCCTGGACGAATGGCACCGGACCGGCGGTAGAGGGTGCTATTGCCGACCTTGCCTTCACCGCAGCCGGACGCCGCGGCCGAATCGACCAGCTATCTGGTGAGGGCGTGCCGGCAGTCCGCCTCTGGCTTAGCTGACCCCACAACGGGCACGTTCGGTCCCTGCTTGACCAGGCACGAACTCAGGCATCGAACAACAGGAAGCGTTTGGGCCGCAAACGATAGATAACGAGCGCCCGGAATCACGCATGCAACCAGAAACGACCACCCGGTATAGGTTCGGATGCGGTGCTTGATACGAACGGGCGTGCTGGTAGTCAACCTGTCGATGTATGCTGATTTGCATGCAAAGTACGAGTGTCCGGATAGATAGTGCGACTCACGAGGAACTGAAACGCCTAGCCGCCGAGTTTGGCACCACAGTGGGAAACACCGTCACTCTCGCGGTTAGAGCACTTCGCCAGGATCACATCGGTCACCAACTCCACTCTGCTCAAACGGACGCTGAGACGGTTTGGCTCGATGCTGACTTCGGGTGACATTGTTCGCCTCGATCTCGGACAGCCAAAAGGACGCGAAGCCGGCTACCTGCACCCGGCGGTGGTCATAACCGCCCAGCGGATCCTTGATGCCCAGCCAACAGTCATCCAGGTAGTCCCGCTCACAAGCACTCTTCGCGGTTTCCATGCAGAGATCGTCATCGAGCCGGACTCAATCAACGGGCTGGTGACGTCCTCGTCTGCACAATGCCAACATGTACGTGCCGTCTCCCCCGACAGAGTCGATCACGTGCTGGGCAACGTCGGCCCATTGTCCCTGTCTCAAGTCCGAGAGACGCTCGCCGTGATAATCGACCTGGCCTAACAACAACAATGAGCACCACGCCTGTTCTCCGTGAAGCGGGCGTATCTGGAGCTGTTCGGTCGTTGGATGGGCCAAGACCTATCCCGGTCACCGAGCGAATCGGGCCGATCACAGTCGATCGCCGCGCTCTTTCGTACCGGCTCAGTAACCGCTCACAGCGTCACCGGGTTTCGTGGGGGGCGAATCGGTTGAGGGCGACGACCACGGCGAAGGCCACGCAGGCCAGTAGCACGGGGAGCCAGGCGTCGTCGAAGCCCGCTGGCAGATCGATGGCGGTGCCATCGATCTGCTCGGCGTCGACACCATCTTCGATCGTGCCCACGCCGTTCGGCCACGGCCACAGCACTCGCAGCGATCCACCCATCAAGCCTATGAGAGCCGCCAACAGGGTGTCGCGATGATGTTCGAGAATCCACGACAACAGCGTTCCGAATGCAGCCAGACCAGCCAGCGCGCCGAGCACGAACACCAGCAGGTTCGTGATTTCTCGGTCATGCACAGCTCCGACGAACGCCGCGTACATTCCCAACATCAGCATCAGGAATGAGCCGCTGATACCCGGCAGGATCATGGCGCAAATTGCCACTGCGCCGGTGAAGAAGAACGCGATCAGGCTGGGATCAGACACCGACCCGGACTGCAGCCCAAGGATGAAGAACGCCGCCGCCGCAACCGCTGCCACTACCAATAGGCGGGTCGTGTCGCGATTATTCAGCAATCGCCACGCCACCAGTATCGATGCCACGACCAAACCAAAGAACAGTCCAGCCATGGCCTCGGGCTCGTCGACCAGCAATCTGTCGATCAGCGAGGCCAACACCACAAACGCAGCGGCGATGCCGGCAAGCAGCGGTCCGATGAAGAGCCACTCGATTGCCTTGAACTGGGTGATGAAACCGCTGAAGTCACCGCGAGCAAGCCGTCCCAACGACCGGGCACCGGTGCGTATCGACGACAGGAGACGTTCATAGATGCCAAGGATCAGCGCGATCGTGCCGCCGCTCACCCCGGGGACGATGTCGGCGGCCCCCATGGCAAAGCCTCGGGCGGTGTTGCTGAAGAGTTCTTTGGGATTCATTGCTCGCCAATGGTTGCCGATGCTGCGGCCGCAGTGGCTGATGCCGGGCTGGTCTTCGGTGGAGTTGCAAAGACAAAGAAGATGAAGCCGGCAATTGTCGCTACGGAGAGAATCGTGAATCCGAGCTGGAAGTCACCGGTGATGTCGGCCAGGGTGCCCGCCAATAGCGGTCCGCTGATGGCGAAGACGGTGATTATCAGGCTGGAAAACCCCATGATCGGACCGAACGATGTGGTGCCGAAATAGTCGGCCCGGATGGCAGACATCTGGGGTCCGCGTGCACCCCATGCCAGCCCGTGCAGGATCACGAACAGCGTGATGAAGACCCAGTTGGTGGCAAAGGTCAACGCCAGTAGCCCAATGCCGTGCATGAGCATGGCGATCCCGGCGATCAGTCTCTTGTTGAACCGGTCACCCAGGTAACCGCCGGCCACGGTCCCGATGAGTTGCACCATGGGCACGAGTCCGGCCACGACCGCAGCTCGGGTGGGGGAGAAGTCGCGATCTTGCACCAGATAGAGCGGCAGCAGCAACATGACGCTGCTGACGACCAACAGCGCTGTGCCGTGGCCCAGTGCAATCATCCAGAACGAGTGGGTGCGGACGGCCTCGGCGGCGGTGAAATGGTTGTCTTGCACGCCTTCGGCCCGTTTTTGATCGGGGAGTTCCCGAGGGTCCAGCCCATCGAGGGGCTCACCGACGTCTTCGCGGCGCACGCCCATCACGCTGGCGAGTTGCCAGATGATGGCGGCCAACGCGACCCCTGCAAAGGCCACGGTCCACCGCCAACCGAAATAGTTGAAGCCGATCACCATGACGGGTCCAGCCATGCCGCCGAGAGCGAAGCCCATGGTGCCAAAGGACAGTGCTCGTGCTCGTTTGCGTTCGAACCAAGACACGGTCGATGCAGTGATCGTGAGGAAACCAGCCAGGGTGACGCCGGCCATGATGATCAGAACGGCAACGATGAATGTGGCACGATTCTGCATCTGCGACAGCGCGATGAAGCCGATCATCTGCACGACCGCGCCGACTCGCATGATCGTGCCGATGTTGTAGCGCTTCAATGCCATGCCCAGCGGCACGCCCAGCAACGCACCTTCGGCCCGTGTCAGCGAGAAAACCAGCGCAATGAACCCGTTCGACCAGCCGAACTCACCGTCGACGTCTTCGAGTACCACGGCAAGGTTGCTGTAACCCTGGGTCCACACGATGGCCGTGCAGGCCCAGATGGTTGCGCCAGCCGCAACGACCTTCCAGCCGTAGAACCCGCGCAGGGTGGCCTGCACACTCGCGACTGGATTCACGCCACCACCCTAGGTGCCGCTTGTGGAGCGTCTGGCATCGTTTCTGTGACATGTAGTACGGGGTTTCTGAGCTTGTCGCTATCCCCGCTGCCTCCTGGCCCGAGTTCGGGACCGGCCGACACACCTTGTCAAAACCCTTACGGTTGTCATGCAGACGCTTGTACCGCCGTCGACATGATGATTTCTGTACCCAGGAAAGTCCGGCCAACAGCCGGGGAATGGAAATCAAAATGAAGAATCTAGGAATAAAGAAGGCAATCGCCGTCGGCCTGATTGGTCTGACGGCTCTAGGCGCAACCGCAGTTGCACCGAGCATTGCCGATGCCCAAGATGCTCCTACAGAGGAGCAACGTGAAGCTCGAAAGGAGCAGCGGGCCGAGCGGCGGGCCGAGCGGATTGCGGTGTTGACCAACGCTCTCGGCGTGGGCGAAGAAGTACTGCAAGCCGCCCGCGATGGCGGCCAGAGCATCGCCGATGTTGCCACCGCCCAAGGGGTTGCTGTCGAAACCGTCGTCGATGCAATCGTCGAGTCGAAGACCGCGAAGATCCAAGGGCTCGTGGCTGCTGGTGACCTGACACAGGACGAGGCGAACGAGCGCCTTGCTGGTCTGTCCGAACGAGTTACCGAGCGGGTGAACGCCACCCCAGGTGAGCGTGGCGACGGTATGCGTGGCATGCGCGGTGACCGCGGTCCTCGTGGCGACCACGCAGCCGGCGCAACCGACGAGGCTCCTGCGGCCTGAGTCTCGTTGCCGTGTGGCCCTCGGTCGGTGTCGGCGACAACGCTGAATCCTCTCTCAGCCCGCGGCTTGCTCCCGGCAGCAGATCAAGTGCTGCCTACGCGCTTTCTCTGCAACTGCCTATCTGGCGCCTTCGTGGTGAGGCTCTCCGCGTTACGGCGCCCGAGTGGTTGGGACCATCGCCAAAACGACGACGAGCCCGTCACCCAGTGGGTGACGGGCTCGTGATCGAGTGGTGCGGGCAGCGTCAGCCTTTTTGGCCGGCGAGCTTGCGGTTCTTGTTCTTGGACTTGATGAAGTCGCGATTGGTCCAGGCAATGAGATCGAGTGGGATCTCTTTCGGGCAGGCAACATGGCATTCGCCGTGGTTGGTGCAGCTGCCGAAGAACATCTCCATGGTTTCGATCATGGCTTCGGTACGCATCCAACGTTCGGCCTGTCCCTGTGGCATCAGATTCATGTGCTGGACCTTGGCGCTGGTGAACAGCTGGGCGGCGCTGTTCGGACATGCCGCCACGCAGGCACCGCAACCAATACAGGCAGCTGCGTCGAACGCTTGGTCCGACGCCTCCTTGGGAACCGGGATCAGGTTGGCATCGGGAGCAGCGCCGGTGTTCACCGAGATGTAGCCGCCCGCCATCACAATGGCGTCGAGGGCTGACCGATTGACCGCCAGGTCCTTCAGGATTGGAAACGACTTGGCGCGGAACGGTTCGATGACGATCGTGTCGCCGTCTTTGTACTTGCGCATGAACAACTGGCAACTCGCCGTGCCCTTCTCGGGCCCGTGCGCCTTGCCGTCGATCATCAGGTTGCAGGTACCGCAGATGCCTTCGCGACAGTCGCTTTCGAACACGATGGGCTCTTTGCCGTCGTCGTTCAGCTTCTCGTTGACGACATCGAGCATCTCGAGGAATGACATGTCGGTCGGGATGTTGGGTGCGTCGTAGGTCTCGAATCGACCCTTTGCGTCGGGGCCATCTTGGCGCCAGACCTTGAGCGTGATGTTGAGTTCTTCCATGATTCTCTCCGGTCCTACTTGTACGAGCGCTTGCTGGGCGTCACGTAGTTGAATTCGAGTTCTTCTTGGTGACGGTTCTGCACTGCGTCTTCGCCCGTCCACTCCCATGCAGCTACGTGCTGGAAGTTGACGTCGTCGCGATCGGCTTCGCCTTCGGCGTCTTGATGCTCGGTACGGAAGTGTCCGCCGCAGCTTTCTTCGCGAGCCAGTGCGTCGCGAGCCTTGAGCTCGGCCAGTTCGAAGAAGTCGGCCACCCGGCCAGCCTTTTCGAGCGACTGGTTCAGCGAGTCGCCACTGCCGAGGACGCGCACATTCTTGTAGAACTCGGCCTTGAGCGCCGGGATCTCGCTGATGGCCTTTTCCAGACCATTGGCGTCGCGCTCCATGCCGATGTAGTCCCATACGAGCTTGCCGAGCTCACGGTGGTAGTGGTCGACCGACTTGGTGCCCTGGGTGGCGAGCCAGCGGTTGGTGCGGTCTTGGACTTCGGCTTCGACCGAAACGAATGCGGCGTCGCCCGAATTCATTGGCGCATCGCCCAACTGATCGGCCAGGTAGTTGCCGATCGTGTACGGCAACACGAAGTAGCCGTCGGCGAGACCCTGCATGAGCGCCGAGGCGCCCAACCGGTTGGCGCCGTGGTCGGAGAAGTTGGCTTCGCCGACACAGAACAGACCAGGCACATTGGACTGGAGTTCGTAGTCGACCCACAGGCCGCCCATGGTGTAGTGGGTGGCGGGGTAGATGCGCATGGGCTGCTTGTACGGGTTCTCGCCGGTGATGCGTTCGTACATGTCGAACAAGTTGCCGTACTTGGCGGCGATGGCGTCTTCGCCCATGCGGCCAATGGCATCGGCAAAGTCCAGGTAGACACCGTTCTTGAGCGGGCCGACGCCCTTGCCCTGGTCGACCACGGTCTTGGCGTTACGAGAGGCAACGTCGCGTGGCACCAGGTTGCCGAAGGCCGGGTACTTGCGTTCGAGGTAGTAGTCGCGGTCGGTCTCGGGGATGTCGGCCGCGGCGCGAGCTTCGTCGAAGTTGTCGGGCACCCAGATGCGGCCGTCGTTGCGCAACGATTCGGACATGAGTGTGAGCTTGGACTGGAATTCGTCGCTCGACGGGATGCACGTGGGGTGAATCTGGGTGTAGCAGGGGTTGGCGAACAAGGCACCACGGCGGTGAGCACGCCACGCAGCGGTGACGTTGCACATCATGGCGTTGGTCGACAGGTAGTAGACGTTGCCGTAGCCGCCGGTTGCCAGCACCACGGCGTGCGCGGAGTGCGACGTGACTTCGCCGGTGACCAGGTCACGCACCACGATGCCGCGGGCGGCGCCGTCGTGAACGACCAGGTCGAGCATCTCGGTGCGGGTGTGCAGTTCGACGGTTCCGGCGCCGACCTGGCGCATCAGCGACGAATAGGCGCCAAGCAGTAGCTGCTGGCCGGTTTGGCCTCGGGCGTAGAACGTGCGCGAGACCTGGGCGCCACCGAACGAACGATTGTCGAGCAGGCCGCCGTAGTCACGGGCGAAAGGAACACCCTGGGCGGTGGCCTGATCGATGATGTCGACGCTGACTTCGGCCAGGCGATGGACGTTGGCTTCGCGGCTGCGGAAGTCGCCACCCTTGACCGTGTCGTAGAACAGTCGATGTACCGAGTCGCCGTCGTTCTGGTAGTTCTTGGCAGCGTTGATGCCGCCCTGGGCGGCAATGCTGTGAGCGCGACGCGGCGAGTCGTTGTAGGTGAAGACCTTGACGTTGTAGCCGAGTTCGCCCATGGTGGCGGCGGCGCTCGAGCCAGCCAGCCCACTACCGACGACGATGACGTCGAATTTTCGCTTGTTGGCCGGGTTCACCAGCTTCATGTCGAACTTGTGGTTCGTCCATGCCTCGCTGATGTTGTCTTTCGACCCTTCGGGAAGGTTGCTGTTCAGTTCACCGATTTTGAGGCTCATCACTCTTCTCCGTGGGGGAAGCCGGCTTCGATTTGTGCTTCGACATCGAGTGGTGCATCGGCTTCGAGAACACCGCTCAATACCATGATGGGGAACAAAAGGTTCCCGACAAGAATCAAACCAGCGATTCCTGCAGCGAGTGGCTTGAACAGCTTGTTGAACTTGGGGCTGTTTATGCCAATGCTGGTGAAGGACGAACTGACGCCGTGGAACAGGTGGACCGCCACCGCAACCACAGCGATCATGTACCAGATGGCAACGACGATGTTGGACATCGAGTTGTCGACATTCCACAGTGGGTCGCCGGCGTTGAAGCCGTCGCCTCGCCAACCGACGAGTCCATCGGTGAACCCCCAGGTCAGATCGGCCAGGTGCCATACCACGAAGACGGCAATGATCGTGCCGGTCCAGAGCGAGGTGCGGCCCGCAGCGTCGGCGGCCACGTAGTCACGGGGTGACTGGTAGCGAGCCGTGGCCACCTTGTTCATGATGCTCAGGGTGACGGCCGAGTGGATGTGCAGCACAAACATGGCGAGCAAGCCCAACCGCAGTACCCAAAGCACGCCCGTTTCAGGGATCAGGCCCTCGCCGATGGTGCGCAGGCTGTGGGCATATTCGGCGACAGCAACCTGGCCTTCGTACAGGTGCAGGTTGCCGATCATGTGGGCCAGGACGAACCCGAGCATGCCCAGGCCGGTCAAGGCCATGACCCACTTCTTACCGACTGCGGTCTGGTAGAGATTTAACGGCCACGGTAGAACGAACCGAGTGGCTTTCTTCAGGGGTTTCGGCGTACGCAACTTGTCTTGCGGTCGCTGGGTTACGGCCATTGTTCAACCTTGTCCTAGTTGTGGTGCTGTCCCCGGACGGGTTGTGCCCGCCGGGACAACAGTGCAGTGCCTTCCACGGTACCGGCCACAGCAGGCGCTCGGGAAACTCATCGGCAAAGACTCGGCCGCACAATCCGTGGCGATTCGGGCGCAATTGCGCCTGGTGATGCCGCGTTCGAGGGCCGTGCCCGGGTTCGGGGCGGACTTACTGGCGATTCGGCTACCGAGAGCGGGAACATGTACGGCAAAGGCTGGGTTCAAGGGTTACATGACGATCACGATGTACGGGGCTGACTGGTGTGGAGACTGCCGCCGCGCCAAAGCATGGTTCGATGAACGCAGCATCGACTACGACTATGTCGACCTGGTAGCTGACCCCGATGAAACCGAGCGTGTCCTCGAACGCAACAACGGCGTCAAGAAGATCCCCGTCATTGTCTTCCCCGATGACAGCCACCTGGTCGAGCCATCGAACGACGAGTTGTCGGCGCATGTCGCCCTGCTGGCCGACGCGGGCATCGATCTCACCGGCGCGGCTGACGCGAACAACGACGGCCCTGCAGTCGTCGAGAACTCCCACCTGGGCCGCTTCGAGCTGTTGCATCATGGCGATGTGGTCAGCTATGCGGCCTATAGCGGTGATGACACATCGATCACGGTGCCACACGTCGAGACGGCACCCGAGCATCGGGGCAACGGTTATGCCGCCCAGCTCATGGAAGGCCTGCTGGCGATCATCCGCGCCGACGGCCGCACCATCCGCCCGCTGTGCACCTATGCCGCCGGCTACATCCGCAGCAACGCACAACACCACGACCTAGTCACCCGCTAGGTGTGTCGAGATGTTCGGCCCCTCATCGTCGTCGCCATCGAGACCCATCTCGAGCGATGACCGCACTATGGCTGGAAGTTTGAAGTAGCTCGTCGCATCGTTGGCCGCGAGGTCGGCTAACGCGACATCAGCGGCTTCGAGCATGGGCAGGGCTGAAGCGTCGAAGAGTAGTGGAACTGCGTCACAGCGTGCGGATGTCGCCCCGGTAGTGGTTGGACGCGATCTCGGCTCCGTTGTGCCGTAGTTCGACGTTCAGGTCGACCGGCCCCGTCGTGTCGGGTGCAATCCAGTTGATAGAGCCGATACGGGCCACGCTGTCGGCGCCGATCTGCCCTCGCCATGCCCAGTCGTGGTGGCCACCCGGCCACGACAGACGGGCGGTGACCGCGAGGTCCTCGTGTGGCTCGCGCTCGTCGCTTACGACATGGACGTCGAGCAACACCGCCTGGCCGGGGTGAATCTGAATCGGAAGGCGGTCGGCCACGACGATCACTGGCTGACAGGCGGCCCGCACGGCCTCAACGGCCTGCTTTGGCTGGCGATCGTTGTCGAAGATGGCCATGGAGATTGCAGGGCGAGCGTCGGCGAGTGCGCTGAACGTGAAGCCACCGGTCGGCTTGTACTTGAGGCGTCGTAACGTCTCGATCTGGCGGCGCAGCAAGGTGGCCTGATACGCCTGCGACGCCTCGATCCAGTCATCGACCGTTGTGGCGTCGGAGGTGGGGAGATATTGACGGAAGCCCGCTTCGTTGAGGCCGTAACGCTCGGCCAGCAGACCCAGGTCTGCCGGCCAGTCGAGCACCTTGACCTGATCGGATCGTGGGATCGACTGGGCGCCGAACGATGACACCCAACGCACCATGCGTGGGATACGCCGGGCGAACGTTTCGAGCTCACGCCCGGTTCCGGCATGCCAGCCGAATCGCAGGTGTGTGTCTGTCCCATCGAAACGGGGCGCACTCGGCCACGACCCCGAACCCTGCACCACCGGACGGCTTCCGTCGGCTCGGTTGAAGGCTCGCCCCACGAGTCGGTCCAGGACAGATTTGGTCCAAGTCGGTATCTGTTGTTTGGCGACACTGAAAACGCTGCGGCGGCTCGGGATGGCGGTGAGCGGGCTACGGCCGGTGCTGGTTCCCGTAGGGTCATAGTGAGCGCACCACACCACGATCGAGGGGTGGGCGCCCAGCTTGTCGACCAGGCGGTGGGCAGCTTCGATGGCGTGGGACTGGATGCTGCGCTTGACCTCGCCGCGCATGGGCAGGTCCTGCCACAACAGCATGCCAGCACGATCGGCGGCTTCGTAGAGCTCGGGCCGCGCCACATGGCTTTCGACTCGCAGCAGATTGAGCCCAAGATCCTTGGCCCGAGTGATGTCGCCAGCCACCTGGTCGGGGCTGGCGTCGGCGGGGAGCGCAGTGGTCGGCCACAGGTCCGCTCCCTTGGCGAACAGACGCTCACCGTTGACCCACATCACATAGTTCTTCATGCGGACCTGGCGCAGCCCAACCATGCGTTCCCAGATGCCGCTGATGGATCCGTCGAGCTCGATGCTCACCGTCACGCGGTACATCGGTTGGTCACCGAGCTGCCAAGGCCACCACAGCTCGGGTTCGTTGACCAATAGGTCCCACTCGAGAACGGTCGCGCCGCTGGCGAGCTCGTGCTCACGAGATGACACCACAGGTGGCGCGCCACCGGGCGGCCGCAGGGTGGTGGTGATCGTGACCGACCGTGACTCGTTGGAGAGCACGTGACTGCGCAGGTGGATCTTCGCCTTGGTGGTCGATGCTTCTGTACACACGACGCGATTCTTCGCCATGCGAACCGCACCGGTCGACAAGATACGCACCGGCTGCCAGATCCCGCCGCGATTTTGGTGTCCGACGATCTCGGGGTCGTCGAAAATGCCGTTCAGATTGCGGGTGGGCTCGTCGTCGTTGGGCAGCTGAGACATGACCTCGACTGCCAGCACATGCTCGCCGCCGACGTTGGTGTGAAGTTGCTCGGTGATCTCGAACTGATCGGGGGTGAACCAGCCATCGGTGGGCCCCAGGTAGACGCCATCGAGCCAGACGTCGGCACTCTGCCAGATGCCATCGAAGATCAACCAGTGGCGCCCGCCGGGTTCGCTGTCGTTGCTCGCCATGGTGAAGGTCGTGCGGTAGAGCACCGATCGACGAGAGGCGAGCTTTGGTTGCTCGGCCCAGTGACCGGGCACAGAAACTTCTAGCCAGTCAGTGTCGTCGAAGTCATGCTCGATGAAGCTGCGACGAAGATCATCGTCGGTTGCGTGTGCCCTCCAGGGCCCGGGAAGCACGGTCGACACCACGTCAGAGAGGCTACGCGCATTCCAGGCGAAGCGCAGCCGACTGGGCCCGACAGGCCAGACTGAGACATGAGTCTTCTTACCTAGTCCGCGCTATTAGTCATTGAAAAACATCTCTTAATTAGGGCACATCAATACGCTGCCACACACGCCACAAGGCTGAGCAGCCCTCACGACCGACCAAGCGCCTGGATATGGATATGACCGAGAACATCCGAATCACTCGTTTACTAGCAATTCTCTGTGTCGGCGGTTTGGCTGCCGCACTGCTCATCGTCGCGCCCGCGGGCGCGCCAGATTCCGCTGCTCAGCTGTATGACCCCCCTGCGATCCGCTACCAGACGAACGCTCGTGGTGACATCGACTTCGTGGGGAACACCTTGCTCACCTGTCCGGCTGGCTCAGCTGGGTGTGCGGCCGCACAGACCACGGGCAACAACGCCGCCAACAACCAATACGCCATGGTCCCGGTCGATATCGACGGCCTGGGAACCAACTCCTCGACCGCGAACCTGACCCTTCCGGCGGGGGCCAATGTGCTCTTTGCGGGCCTGTACTGGGGGGCGCAGAGCTCAGACGGCGCGCGTGGCACCGTGTCATTTCGCACACCAGCCCAGGGGTACACGTCGGTCACCGCTGCTGTCGTGGACTCCGATGGCGGAGCCAACTACCAAGGTTTCTATGACGCCACTGCCGAGGTGGTCGCCGGACGAAGCGGCACGTACGGCGTGGGGAACGTCGCCGCCAACACCGGTGGCGGCCGGCACGCGGGTTGGTCGATGCTCGTCGTCTACGAAGACACATCGCTGCCATTCCGCAACTTGACCATCTACGATGGCTTCGCCCGCGTGAACAGCGCCAACCCCGTGCAGATCACGGTCAGTGGGTTCCTCACGCCGGTAGTGGGGCCCGTGTCGGCCAAGGTCACCAACGTGGTGTACGAAGGCGACGAACGCTATAGCGGTGACCAGATGAGCTTCGAAGGCACGGTGCTTGGTGATGGCGCCCACCCCTCCGGAAACTTCTTCAACAGTCGCATTTCCAAAGACGGCGCATTGTTCACGGACAAGGGTCCCGATTATGTCGATCAACTCGGCTTTGACATCGCACGGACCGACGTGACCGGACTACTGGCGAACAGCCAGACTTCTGCCACGGTCGACTACACATCGCAGGGTGACTGGTACTACGTGGGTGTGGTCGGTACGGCGATCGACATCTTCGTGCCCGACCTGGACACCGATCTGATAAAAGAGTCGTTCGACCTCAACGGCGGCGAGGTGGTGGTCGGCGATGTCATCGAGTATCGCGTGAGTTCCACCAACCTGGGGGAAGACCCTGCCATCAACGTGGAGCTGATGGACCCGTTGCCCGCGGGCGTGACCTATGTTGCCGAGTCCATGAGGATCCTGAGCCACCCAACGTTGCCAGCGGGCTCTGTCAGTGACGCTTCCGATGGTGATCCCGGAACCTTCGCGGGCAACAGCGCAGACTTCTCACTGGCGGGTATCGGCATTGGCGAATCGTTTTCGGTCAGCTTTCAGGTCACCGTCGACCCAGGCACCGAAGACCTGGTGATCGAGAACACTGCGACACTCAACTACAACGGAGCGACCCTGCCGGGCGAGCTCTACACCAACACCGGAGAAACCGAATTCGAGGTGATGGCGTCGGCTGAACTCGCCTTTGTCTCAAAGACTGACTCCGTGGACCCTGTGACCGCCGGTGACAGCTTTGAGTACACGATCGAAGTACGCAACGACGGACCATCTCCGGCGTTGAACACGGTCGTGTCGGACCTCTTGCCTCTGGGGCTGACGTTCGATTCTGGTGCTGGTTGCACTGCCGGCACGCCAACGGCTGCCGGTACACCGGTCGACTGCGCGCTCGGAACCATCGCTGTTGGAGCTACTGGCACGGTGGTGATGACAGTGACGGCCGACGCAGATGCTGCTGCGACGACGGTGAACAATACGGCGTCAGTCGCCAGCGATACTGATGACAGCGACCCGAGCAACAACAACGGTAACGAGACCACCGAGATCGTGCGCAATGCAGATGTCGCGATAGCCAAGGCGGCCAGCCCGAGTCCTGTACTTGCCGGCGAGAACGTGATCTACACCCTGACAATCACCAATGACGGGCCCAGCACGGCAACCGACACGACCGTCAGTGATGTGTTGCCAGCGGGTGTCACATTGGTCTCGGCCACTCCGAACAACGGCACTGCATGTACCGGCACGGCGCTCGTCACCTGTGACCTTGGCACGCTTACGCCGGCACAGGTGGTGGAGATTGAGGTGATTGTGACCACCGACTTCGACGTACCGAACCCGACGGTGTTGACCAACACCGCATCGGTCACTACCTCGACGCCTGACGACAACGACACCAACGACAGTGCCGCCGCTGATGTAACGGTGAACCGTCTCGCCGACCTGACACTCGACAAGTCTGGACCAGCCACGATCAACGCAGGCGAGATCATCAGCTACACCTTGACCGCCGCGAACAACGGGCCATCGATCGCCAGCGACGCAACGATTGTGGACACGCTTCCGCCCGGTCTCGAGTTCGATCCGGCTACGTCGACCCCTGGTTGCACACTCACGCTGGCACCGAGCGAGGTCACCTGTCCGCTCGGCGACCTTGCACCTGGGGCTGCAAACGCAGCGTCGGTCACGATCTCCGCGCTCGTTCCGTCATCGACCGCCGACACGACAGCGCTCACCAACACCGCAGTGGTGACTTCGCCCGAAGACGCCGATGGCGCAAACGCAAGCTTTGAGACGATGGTGACCCGAGAGGTCGAATTGTCCATTGCAAAAAGCGACAATGTCGAGCCCGTTGCCGCCGGTCAAACACTCGTCTACACGATCGTTGCCAGCAATGACGGCCCCAGTGACGCTGCGTCGGTGTCGATCGTCGACACGCTTCCACCCGAGGTCACCTTCATATCAGCCGAGTTCGACGACGCCGCCGACGGAACCTGCGCCGGTGGTGCCGGACTGGTCACTTGCACACCAACCGGAAACGTGCTCGCATCTGGCGAATCGGTCGTTATCACCGTAACGGTTGACGTGCCCGGCGGCCAGCCCGACGGGACCGTGCTCTCCAATACCGCCACGGTGTCCTCAGACGAAGACCCGGTGGGGGCCACCGCAACAGAGCCCACCAATGTGGAGAATGTCATCGACATCACGATCGGCAAGACCGTCACGCCGAGCCCCGTGATTGCCGGCGAGGATGTGACGTACACGATCACGTTCGTGAATGCAGGTCCTTCCGACGCAATGAACCCACTGATCGTCGACACCTTGCCGCCGCAGATAACGCCTACCAGTGCAGTTTTCAACGGCGCCGGAACCTGTGACCCGTTGGGTTCGACCCCAGGTGAGATCGTGACCTGCACGCCTGACTCTCCTATGCCACCGAGCACTGTGACCATCACGATTGTGGGCACCGTGGCCGCGTCGACTGTCGACGACGCGAATCTGACAAACAGTGTTCGAGGAACTGCCGACGATCCCGCCAATCCGGGTTCCCAGATCGAGGTGACAGGCGAGGCGTTGGTCAACGTTCAGCGTGAGGCCGACCTGATCGCAACCAAGACGGCATCACCGGCGACCGTGATTGCGGGTGAGACCGTCACCTACACCATCGACATCGAGAACGCTGGACCCTCAGATTCCAGCGGTGTGGTCGCGATCGACCCACTGCCCAGCGGTGTCACCGTCGTGGAACCATTGCCTGCTGGCTGCGTCGACAATGCCGGGACCATCAGCTGTGATGTCGGGGTGATCGCCGGTGGTACAGCAGCGGCGCCGGTGGCAGCACCTTCGATCGTGTTGGTCGCCACCGTGGACGAAAGCACCCAACCAGGCACCGATCTCTTCCCGAACACCGTGACCGTCACGGGCAATGAACCCGACCCCGACCCCGGCAACAATTCCAGCACCGCCACGGTCGACGTCGAGACGGCCGTCGCCCTGACGATCGCCAAGACCGACAACGTCGATCCCGTCATTGCCGGGGAGACGGTGATCTATTCGATCGAAGTAGTCAACAACGGCCCATCCGACGCAAACGATGTCGTGATCACCGACAGCCCACCCGCCGGCCTCACGTTCGATGCCGGTGGCTCGACCACGGGCTGTGTGTTCATCGATCCGACCATCGCATGTCCTGTTGGCACGGTGGCACCCGGCTCTGTGGCCACGGTGAACATTGCGTTCACGGTGAACGCCGATGCAACGCCGAGCACTGTTTCGAACGGCGCGACGGCAGTTTCAGACGAAGATCCAGTCGGCGTCTCGGCGGTCGAAGACACCACTATCGAGACGCGAGCTGACCTAGCGGTCGTCAAGACCGCCAGCCCCGATCCGGTGACTCCGGGCGACGACATCACGTTCACGATCACCGCCACGAACAACGGGCCGAGCATCGCCCTTGATGCAGTGATCAGTGATGCGCTCGGCGCTGATCTATCCGTCGTGTCGATCACGCCCGACCCAGCAACGGTTGATTGCTCTGCGAGCGCTGGCCAAGACGTCAGCTGCACCCCAGGATCCATGGCACCGAACGACGTGATCGAGATCACAGTCGTGGCGACGGTGGGCGAGTCGGCTGTCACTTCGATCTCCAACACCGCTGTCGTCTCAACGTCGACGACGGATCCAAACACCGACAACGACACGTCGACCACTACCACCGCGGTGACTCCCCAGGCCGACGTTTCGGTGACAAAAACCGACTCTGCGGACCCCGTGCTCACCGGTACGGGGCTCTCCTACACCGTGACCGCAGCCAACGCTGGACCCTCGACGGCGACCAATGTCGTGGTGATCGACACCTTGCCGCCCGAGGTCGCATTCGTGAGCGCCGCCGGCGCATCTTGCGTGCACACCGGTGAGCCTTTCGGTGGCACCGTGACATGCACATTTACCCAGCTTGCAGCTGGAGCGTCGGCACCGGTCACGATCAGCACCACTGTTGATGCGCGCACCGCGTCGATTATTGCGACCAATGACGTCGAAATCACTTCCGACACCGCGGACACCGACCCACTGAACAATACCGCTCGGGAAAACACTGCGCTCGAGGCCGAAGCTGCATTGAGCTTGTCCAAGAGCGTGGCCCCTTCCACCGTAATTGCAGGCGAGCAAGCGACCTACACGCTCACCATGTCCAACTCAGGACCGTCGAGCGCTCAAGCTGTCAACCTGGAAGACACCCTGCCCGCTGGCGTGCAGTTCGTGTCAGCCACCGTGATCACTGGACCGGCGAACTGCACCGCAGACAACGTCGCTGCCGGTGGCGCAGTTGCGTGCGGTTACGGCACCGTTTCCGTGGGCGATACCCGCACCGTTGAGATCCTCGTCAACGTGCTTCCCAGCGCGACCGGCACGCAGACCAACAGTGCGTCGTTGACATCACCCACCGACTCCAACGGCCCCGTAGTTGCGACCGCACCGCTGACTGTCGAGACTTCTGCCGACCTGGTCATGACCGAGAAGACCGACAGCGTTGACCCGGCAATAGCTGGTCAACCGTTGACCTACACCTTGGCCATACGCAACGACGGTCCGTCCGACGCAGTCAACGCACGCATCATCGACACCCTGCCCGCGGGCGTCACGTTTGACCCAGCGAACTCAACACCGGGGTGCACTGGCGCCGCCATCATCACCTGCGCTGTTGGGACCCTGGCTCCGGGGGAGAACGCATCGGTCCAGATTGCCGTGACCGTCGATTCGGGCACCTCTGGTGTGGTGAGTAACACGGCGACCACCACGTCCGATACTTCCGACCCCGACACAACAAACAACGATGCGGCTGAAGAAACCACGATCGAGACCCAGTCCCAGGTGACGTTGGTCAAGCTGTCAAATCCGGATCCTGTGGTGGCGGGCGAGAACCTGGTCTACGAAATCACTGCCTCGAACGAAGGTCCTTCAGACGCAACCTCGGTTGTACTCAGCGATCCATTGCCCCCAGGAACCGCCTTCGTTGCGGCAACGGCTTCCAACGGCGCCGTCTGTGCCGAAGTCACGATTGGCACCGTGACCTGCCCGCTTGGCACGATTCCGTTCACGGTCCCGATGACGTCGGTCACGGTGACAATCGAAGTCACCACCGCCGCCAACCTGCCAGATGGCGGTGTACTCCAGAACGTTGCCTCGGTTTCCTGGAGCGACGACGGCGGTACACCCAGCAATGCACCCAATAGCACCGAGGTGATTCGCGAGGCCGACCTGGCAATCACCAAGGTCGACCGCGAGGATGAGGTGCCGGCAGGTACCGACATCGTGTGGGATGTCGCCGTGACGAACAACGGTCCGTCCGACGCCACGAATGTGGTCGTTACCGACGTGCTTCCGCCGAACACGACGTTCAACCCAATAGCTTCGAGCCCCGAATGTGTTGCGAGTGGCGCGAATGTCGTTTGCGTGCTTGCGAGCGTTCCCTTTGTGGATCCTGCGGTGGTGGAAAATCTGGTGATTGTGGCCACGGTTGATTCATTCGTTCCGCCAACGCTTTTGGTTGGCCAACCAAAGATTCTTCAGAACCAGGTGTCGGTTATGGCCGATGAAAATGATTCGGTGCCCGGCAACGACTCGGCGACCGAGGACACCACCATCACCCAGGTCAATGATCTGTCGATCGTGAAGTCCGACAGCCCCGATCCCGTCATTGCGGGAACCGACATCACCTGGACGATCAATGTGGCCAACGCAGGTCCGTCGAATGCGACCAACGTGGAGATCCAGGATCAACTGCCGCCCGGCGTGATCTTCGCCGGCGGCGAGGCATCATGTAGCGACGTGCCCCCAGGCCAGCCCGGCGCACTCGTGACCTGCACCATTCCCGGCGTCGCTGCGGGAGACGACCTGCTGTTGGAGATCAGGGGATCGGTCGACGATGCGTTCATCGCCGACAACGAGATTGTGAATACCGTTGCCATCACTGCGTTCGATGGAACAGATCCGAACCCGGACAACAATGACGACGACGAGCCCACCACCGTGAGCCGCGAATCCGGTCTGGTCTTGGCCAAATCCGCGCTACCGGCCACGGTCGTAGCGGGCGAGGACATCACCTTCACCTTGGTGCTCGCCAACAATGGCCCCTCAACCGCATCATTGATCACTATCGAGGATGAACTGTCAGCAGGTCTCAGTTTCGTGAGTGCTGCTGCGACTGCAGGCATCGCCACATGTGGCGAAACTGGCGGCACGGTCACCTGCGACGTTGGTACCGCGGCCAACAATTTCAGCCTGGCGCCTGGCGACAGCGTGACGGTGGAGATCGTGGCCACGGTTAGCTCCGATTTCGCCGACGGAGGAACTGTCGCAAACGCCGCTGGCGCGAACTCGCCAGACAATCCCGGTCCGGTCGAAGCCACCTCGTCCACACCCGTCACCCGATCCGCCGACCTGGTTCTGACCAAACAAGCATCGCCGAACCCAGTGGTTGCTGGCGAGCCCATCACCTACACGTTGACGGCGACAAATATCGGACCGTCGGATGCGACCAGCGTGGTCGTCGAGGACGTACTGGCGAGTGGGCTGACCTGGGCGTCTGGCGACTGCACCGCAACAAACCAGGCCATCGAGTGCAGTGCCGCAAGCTTGGCCGCAGGTGATTCGGTCGAGTTCACCTTTGTTGCCGCTACCTCGCCCACGCTCGCCGACGCATCGACAGTTACCAACAGTGCGTTCGTGGGAGCCACCGAACCCGATCCCGAGTCATCGAACAACGACTTTGCGGTGGAGACCGACATCGTTCGAGTCGCCGACTTGAGCGTGACCAAGACCGACAACGATGCCTCGGTGAATGCGGGCGAGTCGATCGTGTACACGATCAGCGTCACCAACGCTGGCCCATCGCAAGCCAGTGGCGTCACCGTTGCTGACAATGTGCCTGCAGGTACCACGTTTGATCCCGCCGGCTCCACACCAGGCTGCTCCGAATCCGGTGGAGTTGTGACATGTGACGTCGCGACGACGCTTGATCCGTCCAACAGCGCCACGGTGTCGGTTGCCTTCCTGGTGGCCGAGGACACGCCGCCCGGTACGACGCTGACCAATACCGTGGTTGCGTCCGGCAACGAGACGGATCCAACTCCAGAAAACGAAGCCAGCGACACCACACCGGTCACCACGTCGGCAAATCTCAATATTGTCAAGGACTCTGCCAGTGCAACCGCGGTTGCGGGTACCAATCTGACCTGGACGCTCGCGGTCACCAACGTCGGCCCGAGCCAGGCCGACACCGTTGTTGTCACCGACAACCTGCCACCTGGACTCACTGCTGTGTCTGCGGCGCCAAGCGAATGCACCACCGCTGCGACCACGGTCACTTGTACCTTCGCCACACTCGATGTGGGCCAGACCGTGAACATCTCGATCGTCACCCTCGTGGACTCGACCCAGACAGAGCCGCTGATCAACGAGGCATCGGTCACCTCATCAACGCCCGATCCTGACACCGATGACAACACCAGCAGCGCCGATGAGGTGCCCGTTGGGCTCCAGGCCGACCTCACCATTGCCAAGTCGAGCTCACCAAGTCCCGTCACGCCAGGTGAGGCGATCACGTACACGCTGGTTGTCACCAACAACGGGCCATCAACCGTGGTCGATGCATTGGTCGAGGACACACCACCCGATGCCGTCGTGGAGCCCGCATCGACGTGTGAAGTCGACGCGGCGGTCGGTGAGTGCACCGACCAATCACTCGATCGCACATCGAGCTATCTGGTCGACCTCGCACCCGGCGCCTCGGCAACCATCACCATCACCGGAACGGTTGACCCGGCCGCGACCGCCGCGTTCCTGAACACCGCCACGGTGCAACCACCAGTCGGTGTGACCGATCCAATTCTCGAGAACAACACCGATGACGACGGCGCCAACTCGGACCCAACGATCATCACCGATCTTGCTGTCACCAAGATCTCTTCGCCCAACCCGGCGGTCGCCGGCGAGGCGATCCAGTACGAGATGGTGATAACCAACAACGGCCCGTCGACCGCCGCGGGTGCCGCGGTCAACGACAGTCTTCCGGCAGGTCTGCTGAACCCGAATCTGACGTGTGTGGTGGACCCATTGGACGGCACCTGTTCGGTGGCACTTGGGGGAACCGACCTCTCTGGATCGGTGACTCTCAAGCCCGGTACCTCCGCGACTCTGACGGTCGACGCGCTTGTCGACCCTGCGTTCACCGGCACACTCGACAACACGGTCACTGTTGACCCAGGCCCGAACGCAACCGACCCGGACCCGTCGAACAACACCGCAAATGACAACAACACGCCAACGCTGTCGGCCGATCTCTCGATCGCAAAGGCCACCACGGCAGGCTCTGCGGTAGCGGGCGAGACCGTGAGTTGGACCGTCACGGTGACCAACGCCGGACCGTCGACGGCAACGGGCGTGCTGGTGACCGACACCCTTCCCGCCGGTCTCACGATTGTCAACGAGCCGCCAGAGTGTTCCGCTGGTGTATGCGACCTGGCTTCAGTCGACCCCGGCGACGTGGTGCAGTTGCAGTTCGAGACGCTCATCGCTGCCGACGCCACCGGCACGCTGGTGAACAGTGCTTCGGTTGCGTCGGACACCCCCGACCCTGACCTGACCAACAATGATGCCGACAGCGACGCACTGACCCTCGACCGAACCACAGACTTGACGATCACCAAGAGCTCGGTTCCCGATCCGGTGATCGCCGGCCTGGATGTCTTCTACACGGTCATCGTGACGAATAACGGCCCCTCCAACGCCGTCGATGCAACCGTGACCGATTCGGTGCCGCTGGCTGTGCAAGACCCTGTGGTGCAGTGCAGCCAGGCACCTGCTGCAGGAAGTTGTGCAGTGATAGTGGGTGGCCGCAATTCCGAGACACTGGTTTCGCTACCTGTCGGCGAGTCGGCCGTCATCTCGATCCAAGGCACTGTCGATCCCGGATTCGACGAAGAGGTACTCGAAAACACGGTGTCGGTCCTTCCTGGCCCAGACCAGACTGATCCAGATATTTCGAACAACGAAGGTCTGGACACGAACTCGGCCGTCCGCGAAGCCGACCTGTCGATTGTGAAGACATCGGCGCCGGCCACACTGGTACCTGGTGAAGCCGTGACCTACACAGTGGTTGTCGCCAACGCGGGTCCGTCGCGCGCAGTGGGTGCAGTGGTGAGCGACGCGCTGCCGCCCGCGCTGCTGAACCCATTGGCGAGCTGTGATGTTGCGCTGCCAGACGCGTGTCAGGTTGCGGTCGTTGGCTCACAGCTCGATGGCACCGTCACGATCGGAACAGCATCTTCCCTCACCATCACGGTGACCGGCACGGTCGACCCTGATTTCACTGGCTCGGTGGTCAATACGGCTCAAGTCGATCCGCCAGCCACTATTACTGATCCCAACCCGGACAACAACGAGAGCACCGACACCAGCGACCCCGTGGCACCGTCGGCCGATCTGTTCGTCGCCAAGATCGCGGACGCATCCACCGTCGTCGCGAGCGAAACGGTGTCCTGGACCGTCACGGTCGGAAACGACGGGCCATCGACTGCGACCAGCGTCGAGCTCGCCGACACGGTGCCAGCAGGCCTGACCATTGTGTCGGTGTCGAACCCGGACTGTGACCTTTCAGGTGACTGCACACTGGGCTCCATCGAACCGGGCGAGAGTTTCGACATCGTGTTCGAAACGCTGGTTGACCCGTCGGTCACCGGCACACTCGTGAACACCGTCGCCGTGTCTTCACCTGTCGACGATCCGGACGAGACCAACAACAACGCCGAATCCGAGCCGCTTCCGGTCGAGGTGCTGACAGACCTCGCCATCGTCAAGACGGCAAGTCCGGATCCGGTACAGGCAGGTCTGCCGGTTACGTACAGTCTGCTTGTAACGAACAATGGACCTTCTGACTCGGTCGACGCGGTCGTGACCGACGTCGTGCCAGCTGAAGTTCTCAACCCTGCCGCGACGTGTGTGGCAGGTCCGGTTGGCACCTCGTGTGCGATCACCGACGCAGGTCCGGACGTCGAGGCTGTTGTTTCGTTGCCGGTCGGCGAGTCGATCACGATCGAGATTTCGGGCGATGTCGACCCTCTAGCGGTCGACGTACCCATCGAGAACACCGCTGTGGTAGCGCCTGGCCCGGGTGCCGATGACCCGAGCCCGAGCAACAACAGCAGCACGAACACCAGCGAGTCAGACGGCGAAGCTGATCTGTCGATCGTGAAGACATCGGCACCGACGCCGCTCGTACCCGGAGCTGCGCTCACCTACACCCTGGTCATCGACAATGCCGGGCCCGCCAGCGTGAGCGGCGCGACCGTGCTCGACCTGTTGCCCGACGCCGTGCTCGACCCCGTTGCATCCTGTGCAGCAGTCGCACCCGACAGCTGCCTTGCCACCATCGTGGGTCAAGAACTGTCGAGCACGATCGACATTGCGGTCGGCTCGACGGTGACAGTCACCGTCAACGGTTCGCTGGACCCCAGCTTCACCGGCGTTCTTTCGAATACGGCGACGGTCAGCCCGCCGCCAACGGTGACCGATCCGTCCACTGGTAACAACACCAACGTGGACGACGCCACCACTGCACCATCGGCTGATCTTGCCGTTGCCAAGATCGCCAATGCCGCAACGGTCACCGCTGGTGAAACCGTGAGCTGGACGGTCACGGTGGACAACGCAGGACCGTCGACCGCCGAGGCAGTGATACTGACCGACACGATGCCGCCAAACGTCACCATCGTCACTGAGCCCGCCCAGTGTGTGAACGGGGTGTGCGAGCTGGGCGACATCGTTGCGGGATCCACTCGCACATTGGTCTTCGAGACCGCGGTCGATCCCGGCGTTACCGGCTCGATCGTGAACCAGGTAGATGTTGGTTCAGACACGCCTGATCCTGAGAACTCGAACAACAGCGACGTGACCAATGAACTACCAGTGTTGGTTGCAACCGACCTGACGGTGACCAAGACGTCGAATCCTGATCCGGTGGTGCCCGGTCTCGAAGTGACCTACACGGTGGTCGTCACAAATAATGGTCCTTCCGACGCTGTCGACGCGGTGGTGACCGACTCGGTGCCGTCCGAGGTGGTCGACCCGTTGTCCATTGCGTGTGTCGACGTGCCAGTGGGCTCGGCGTGCGCCGTCACAGTGGACGACCGCGACTCGGTCAGCACCGTTTCGCTACCGGTCGGCGAGTCGGTCACGATCGAGATTTCTGGCCAGGTCGACCCAGCAGCGGTCGAGGTCTCCATCGAGAACACGGTTCAGGTTGCTCCGGGTCCGGGCGCTACAGACCCGAGTCCTACGAACAACACCGACATGAACACCAACCCGTCAGAGGGCCAGGCCGACCTGTCGATAACCAAGGTCTCGTCGCCAGCAGTGTTCGTGCCTGGCGAACAAGTCGAATACACCATCGTGGTCAGCAATGCCGGCCCATCAAAGGTGGTTGATGGCACCGTCGTTGACCTGTTGCCGCCGCAGCTGTTGAACCCGACGGCGTCGTGTTCGGTCGAGCAGCTCAACTTGTGCACCTCGTCTGTTGCGGCTGGTGAACTGACCGGCCAGGTCACACTCGACCCGGGAACAACGGTCACCTACGCAGTTCTGGCCACGGTCGATCAAGGCTTCACCGGCACGATTGAGAACTCGGCAACCATCATTCCGCCAGGCTTCATCACCGACCCGAACCCCGACAACAACCAGAGCATCGATTCAGCACCGACCGCGCCGTCGGCCGATCTGGCGATAACCAAGGTCGCCAATGCTGTGGCGGTTACCGCCGGCGAGACGGTCACATGGACCGTGGTGGTGACCAACGACGGCCCGTCGACCGCAACTGGCGTAAGTGTCAGCGACACGTTGCCGCCCGGCGTCACGATCGTCGATGCGCCACCACAGTGTGTTGAGGGCGTCTGTGATCTGGGAACCATGCCAGCAGGCAACCAGATCTCGCTGGTGTTCGAGACCCTGGTCGACGCGGCCCTGACGGGAACGATTGTCAACACTGCTGCGGTCGATGCCGACACGCCAGATCCCGACGAGACCGATGACACCGCCGTGACCGATCCGTTGCCCATTGAAATCGCCACGGATCTCGCCATCGTCAAGACGTCGGCACCGGACCCCGCGGTTGCGGGCGAACAGGTCACGTACACCCTTGAGATCACCAACTTCGGCCCATCGGCATCTGTTGATGCGGTCGTAACCGACAGCATCCCCGCCGAGATTGTGAACACGGCGGCGGTGTGCGCGGCGGTGCCCGTCGACAGCTCGTGCACCGTGACAGCTCCGGGTCAGAACACCGAGGCGCAGGTGTCGCTGCCACCGGGCCAGTCACTCACCATCGAGATCACTGGCGACATAGACCCGGGCTTCCTGGGTTTCACGGAGAACACCGCCACGGTTGCACCTGGACCTGGCGCCACGGATCCGCTGCCAGCCAACAACTCGAACACCAATACCAATGAGTCCGAGGGTGAAGCCGACCTGAGTATCGCCAAGAGCGCCGCACCCGACACGCTGGTGCCAGGCGAAGCCGTCACCTACACCTTGCGTATCGAGAACGCTGGTCCGTCCCGGGCAGACGGAGCAACCGTGTTGGACCTGATTCCGGCCGCCATTGAGAATCCCGTTGCTGTATGCACCGGCGTCGACGCCGGCAACAGTTGTGCGGCCACCATCGTTGGTGCTGCGCTCTCTGGCAATGTGTCACTTGATGAGGACAGCTCGGTCACGATCACCGTGACCGGCATGCTGGCCACCGATTTCAACGGCATGCTCACCAATACAGCCACCGTGACCGCCCCGCCGACCATCACCGATCCGGTCATTGGCAACAACTCTTCGACCGACATCGCACCATCGGCGCCTTCTGCCGATCTGACGATTACCAAAGTGGCCGACGCTGCCTCGGTTGTCGCAGGCTCAACGGTCACCTGGACCGTCACTGTCGTGAACAATGGCCCGTCGACCGCACGTGATGTGGTGGTCGCCGACGCCTTGCCAGCAGGACTCACAATTGTCTCCGAGCCGGCTGAGTGTGTTGGTGGCATCTGCGAGCTCGGCGCCCTGGACCCGGGCCCCGCTGTGCAGCTGGTCTTCGAGACCCAAGCAGACAGCGCACTGACGGGTACGGTCGTGAACACCGCGCAGGTCAGCTCGGCGACCCCGGATCCAGATGACACGAACGACACTGCGGTCACCGAACCGCTGCCCGTTGTTGCCCTGACCGACCTGGCGATCGTGAAAATGGCATCGCCTGACCCCATCGTGGCCGGATCCGGTATCACCTACACGTTGGTTGTCACCAACGACGGGCCATCGGCCGCAGTCGAAGCGATTGTGCTCGACGCTGTTCCGTCGCAGGTCCTCGATGCGTCGGTCACGTGCGGTGTGCCACCCGTGGGCACGTCGTGTCTGGTCATCACCGACGGAAGCGACGCCGAGATCATGGTGGACCTGCCGAGCGGAAGGTCGTTGGAGATCGAAATCACCGGCACCATGGCGAGCGATTTCTTCGGCTCGCTGAGCAACACTGCAACGGTGGAGCCGGGGCCCGGTGCAACCGACCCGAGCCCGGCGAACAACAGCGACACGGTCGTGAATCCGTCCGACGGGCAATCGGATCTGTCTGTGACCAAGACGTCGATGCCCGAGGTCTTCGTGCCCGGTGAACTCGTGACCTACAACGTGCTGGTCGAGAACGCCGGCCCGTCGGCGGTCTTTGGCGCCACGCTCGTCGACTTGCTTCCCGCCACACTCACATCGCCGTTGGTTACGTGCAACGCCACGTCGCCCGATGCGTGTGATGCGCAGATCACAGGGTCAGAGATGGCCGCCGAGCTCGACATTGCCGCAGGCAGCAGCGTGACGGTCGTGATCACGGGCACACTGGCGCCCGCCGCAACCGGTGTGGTGGAGAATACGGCGACGGTCGATGTTCCGCCTTCGATCACCGACCCGAATCCAACCAACAGCACCAGTACCGACCGCAGCGACACGGCACCATCGGCTGACATCTATGTCACCAAGGTGGCGGATGCGCCCAGCGTGATCGCCCAGGACACCATCTCGTGGACAGTAACGGTGGGCAACAATGGGCCGTCGACCGCTGTCGACGTCGAGGTGGTCGATGTGCTTCCTGCCGGTGCAACGCTGGTTGCCGAGCCGACAAGCTGTGACAACGGAACGTGCGCGCTTGGCGCACTGGAACCCGGTGAAGACGTAACGCTGCAATTCGTGACGCGCATCGCGCCGAACGGCCCGACGACCATCACGAATGCGGTCACGGCCACCTCGTCAACTCCTGATCCCGATACCACCAGCAATCTCGCCGAAACGGATCCGGTGCCAGTCACCGAGTCGACAGACTTGGCGGTCACTAAGACATCGCAGCCTCGACCAGCGGTCGCCGGCGACCCGTTGACCTACACCATTGTCGTCACCAACAACGGCCCATCGAATGCGGTCGATGCCGAGATCACCGATGTGTTGCCGGCCGAACTACGCAACGCGGTTGTGCGCTGTATGAACGCACCCGTCGAAGACGCTTGCGACGTTGCCATTGTCGATGGTGTGATGAGCGGCACGCTCGACATCGAGGCAGGCAACTCCCAGACCATCGAGATCGAGGCCACGATCGATACGGAGTTCAACGGTTCCACCGAGAACTCGGTACTCGTTGCCCCTGGTCCCGGTGCAATCGACCCGTTGAGCGGCAACAATCAAGCGATCGACGTCAACCCGTCGACCGGCGTGGCGGATCTGCAGATCGTCAAGACGGTCGACAGCGCAACCCCGAGCGGCGGCGAGGCCGTCGAGTGGCGCCTGGAGATCACGAATGCTGGTCCGAGCGCCGTCACGGGTGCGTCGATCATCGACGATCTCCCTGCCGGTGTACGGGACGCCACATGGACCTGTTCGGTCCCGACCGGTGTTGCCGGTTGCGGCACAGTCGAAGGCGTTGATGACGTGGCGATCACCGTTGATCTTGCGGTCGGAGCCGTCATCGAGGTCGTGATCAACGCAACGGTTGCCGGTAACAACCTGGACCTGACCAACACTGCTTCGGTCGAGGTTCCAGAAGGCGTCGTCGATCCTGTTGCAAGTGACAACGTGGCAGTCGTCGAGGCGGCTTCGCCTCAGGTTGCGGCGCCGCCGACAGTCCCACGCACACCGCCAAGCCCCAGTGCAGGCAGTCCATTCCCGCCGCCGAGGCTCCCGCTGACCCCGCCAACTCCACCGACGCCGCCAGTGTCGACAGGGCCGTTGGCGGTCACCGGCCAGGAATCACGCAACACCGTGGCCGTGGCTGGACTTCTGATCGCGGCTGGCGCGCTTGTCGTGGTCGGAGCCGAACGCCGTCGTCGTCGCTTCCAGTAGTGGAACACACGCTGGACGTGACTTGAGGTGGCCGACGCGGAAGAACGCGGCGCCCCGCCTCGCAGCGCGGCGGTTAGCGGGTTTTGGACCAGAGGACGTTCTGATCGATATCGAGAATTTCTGCGGTGACCCAGTCACCTTGGTCGGCGCGCCAGGCCAGCCAGCTTGCGCCTTCGACCACGTCGGCAATGACCCGTTGGCCATCTTCGACCTGAACGGAGAGCCATCGGGCGCCAACGGGCGCATCCAACAGGGTAAGCGTTTCGATGTCGCCGCCGGTGTTGGGTTCGAGGCGGGGTGGGCGGACGAGTTCATCATGGCTCACAGAGCAGCCGCCGCCCCACGCGATGACCTCCCAGCACGCGGCCGGGGCTGGCGGATCCAGCATTTCGTCGCAGGACGAGTACGAAAGCAATTCGACTTCCAACCGAACCCCGCTCGCAGTTCCCAACAAGTGTAGACCTGGGCCCCCCTCGAACTGATCGGGCCCGAATATGCCAGGAGCCCGCGACGCCAGCAACTCTTCGATCACTGGGTCAGCATCAGGGCCAATGGCTACAAGACCCACGCTCACACGCGAATCATGCTCGGGGAAAGAAATTCCAGTCCGTCCAGGGATCGGCGTGGGCGCAATCGTCTCCAGGGTCTGCTTTCGCTGTCACCACCAAGGGGCAAGCGCGTCGAATCGGGCTTGTGGCGGAAGCGGGACTTCTGCGCCGGCCGGTGTCAGGGCCACCGTCCAGACTTCGAAGTCGTTGTAGAAGCGTTGCGCGCCGAAGTCCTCGGTCACGATGATTCGCGGTGGCTGCGTCGGATCTTCCTCGAGTGCTCGGGCGTCCTGCCAGCGGTACATCTCGATCACGGCGGGCTGGCCATTGCACATGGCACCTTCGGAGAGCACGGTGCCGTCTTCGAGCGTGATGGTGTCGTTGGTGATGGTGAAGTTCATCGAGTCGGCAAAATGTGAGAACGTGGCGTTGACGCCTGCCGACTCTTCGAAGAATGGATGGATCGAGATCAAGCCATCGCCGTGCGAATGGATGCCGACATCGTCTTCGTTCGAGTCGAACACCGGCAACCAAGCACCGTTCCCAGCCTCGGCGGTGCAATCCCAAATGCCATAGATGGCGTGCCAGTGATCAGTGTTTTGGGTTGGGCCCGGCAGGTCTTCTAGCGCGACCAGGTCATTGCCCTCAGCGAAGCCGGCGTCGACTCGCTCGCCGTTGCTGGGTATCAGCCGAATGGTGAGTAGCCCTGCGACCAGCACCAGTGCCGCTGCGGCTGCCAGAACCGGCCAAGTTCGCAGACGTTCCATCAGGCCATTGCCCATGGTTCCGGATTCGTTCTGGCCACCAACCGAGACGTCGAGTGCGTGTTCGCGAGCTTCCGTCCCCGGATCGGCATCGAGCACCAGTGCCGCAGCGAGTTGCTCATCGATCAATGCCCAGTAGCTATCGCCGGGTGGGGGAACTTCGCCTCGCAGCGCAGTGCGCAGCAGATCGTCGTCGCCGATGTCGATTCGGACGTGGTCGTTGGCGGGGGGTTTGCTCATGACGTTGTTTCCTGGCCGTCGGCGTGCGGGGCTTGGGGTCTCGTGCTGCGAATGGCCTTTTTGGCTCGTGCCACCCGTGATGCAACCGTGCCTCGAGGCAAGCCCGCCATCTTGGCGGCTTCGTCGAATGAGTAGCCGAGTCCGACGGTCAACATCAGCAGGCCGCGACTCTCGGGGTCGAGTCTGTCGAGCACGGCCCTCAGTTCCGCCTTGGTGATCGCGTCTCGACTGGTCGACGAACCGCTGGCGATATCTTGCAAGCGGTCAGTGCTGTCATGGCTTCGCCGACGCTCGTATCTACTGTGATCGATTGCGGCCCGCATACAAATCGCCGTGAGCCACGTTTTCATCGACGCGTCGCCTCGGAAACCGCCCAAGGATCGAAAAGCCTTCTCGTAGGCGACTTGCATGACGTCGTCGGTCTCGGTTGCGGACCGAACGATCGACCACACGGCTGCGCGCAGATCATCGTCCCAGTGCCGGATGAGCTGGCCGAAGGCGGCGTTGTCTCCCGATCGCGCCTGTGCCTCGAGGCCGGGGAGAAGAGTCAAACGGGTGGTCACCACCTTATTAGACGGCGCAGCCACGCGCTGGTGTCCCAAGAATCGAAGGAAGTGTGTGAGAACTGACGATGTAGATCACCGCTGATTCAGGTCAGGCCGGTCGCGCTTCGCATCTGCGGCGAGAGTGGCCTAACTTGGCCCGCAATGGATCTTGCTGAGAATCTCGGACAACTGAAGGCATCGGGCTGGACCTCGATCGCCGTGAAAGACGAAATCCGTCGTAATGCGATTACGCGGATCAAGAACAACGAACCGCTGTTCGACGGGGTGCTCGGCTACGAGAACACCGTCGCGCCCCAGCTCGAGAACGCGCTGCTGGCGGGCCACGATGTCGTCTTCCTGGGCGAACGCGGCCAGGCCAAGACGCGCATGATCCGCTCGGTCATCAACCTGCTCGACGAGTGGATGCCGATCATTGCCGGCAGCGAGATCAACGACGACCCGCTGAACCCGGTCTCCAAGTACGCCAAGGACCTCGTTGAAGCCGAGGGCGACGAAACCAAGATCAGCTGGGTCCATCGCAGCAACCGCTTCGCCGAGAAGCTGGCCACGCCCGACACATCGATCGCCGACCTGATCGGCGAGGTCGACCCGATCAAGGTCGCCGAGGGTCGCTACCTGAGCGATGAGCTCACGCTGCACTACGGCATGGTGCCTCGATCGAACCGCGGGCTGTTCGCCATCAACGAGTTGCCCGACCTGGCCGAACGCATCCAGGTGGGTCTGCTCAACGTGCTCGAAGAACGCGATGTGCAGATCCGTGGCTATCGCATTCAGCTGCCGCTCGACGTCATGTTGTTCGCATCAGCCAACCCCGAGGACTACACGAATCGCGGCCGCATCATCACCCCGCTCAAGGACCGCTTCGGTACTCAGATCCGCACCCACTACCCGCTCGAAATCGACACCGAGATCGACATCGTCGAACAAGAGGCCGTGGTCTTCAGCGGCGAGGGCATCGAGGTCAGCGTGCCCGACTTCATGGCCGAGATCACCGCCACCATGAGCCATCTCGCTCGCGAGAATCCGCACGTGAACCAGCGTTCTGGAGTGTCGGTTCGTCTGAGCATCGCCAACTACGAGACGCTGGTCGCCAGTGCGGTACGCCGCACGTTGCGCCAAGGCGGCACCAAGGCCGTACCTCGCATCGCTGACCTGCCAGCGCTCACACCATCCACGATGGGCAAGATCGAAGTCGAGTCGATGGACGACGGCCGCGACGCCGAGATCATCGAGCACCTGCTGTCGGCCGCAACGGTCGTCGTGTTCAAGGAATCACTCGATCACACCGAGGTCAGCGACGTCCTCGACGCATTCGAAGAGACCGAAGCAGTCGTGCACACCGGCGACGACGTGGCCGACGCCGACTATCTCGAGATGGTCAAGAAGATGCCAGCACTCGGCAAAGCACTCACGGCACTCGGCTATGCCCCCGACGATCTCAGCGACCCAGCCCTGGTGGCCAGCGGCGTCGAGTTCATCCTCGAAGGCCTGCACCTGTCCAAGCGATTGAACAAGGAATCGCTCGGCGCGAGCGCCGTCTACCGCTCCCGCTAAATGCAGGGCGCAGTACGAGTGCCGCTTGTATTTGCGGTGGTGTGCCTGCTGATGTCAGCTTGCTCATCGACTTCGTACGAGTCGGCCGAACTACGAGGCGATCCGGCATCAAGCACTGCTGCTGTGGTCGCGGATTCTTCTACGGAACAACGCGGCACGATCGCCGAGTTGTTGCTTCGAATTCCCCAGGCAGCGGTGTGGGACCAAGCTCCAGCTTCGATTTTCGTTACTGACTATCTGGCGATCGCTGCTGCGAGGGGAGTTGCGGCGCCAGCGAACCGCACCGCCGACGTGAACCTGAGGTGGCTGACGGAACTCGAAACTCCCGTCTTTCTGTTTCCGCTCATTGTCGGGCTGAGCGACAAAGATGCCGGAGAGTTTGGGTTCTCCGTGTTCGATATCGACTCGTACGCGAACGTCGACCAGCCCTACGGGGCGCAGCTCTCTGTCTTCGGGCGTGACCTGGCTAGCAGCGACGCACTGCGACATGCCGAGCCGTATCTGAAGATTGGCGAGGGCAACGGCATGCAAATAAACGTCGCTGATAGAACTGAGCTGCGCCACCTTGGGCGTGCCCGCCACGTGGCTGCAGAAAACGGACTGGTAGCGGTGTCGTTGTTGTTGCCACAGATCGAGGCGTGGCTCGATAACGATGCGCCGTCGATTCTCGATGATCCTTCGGTTGGACTCGCCGCTCGTGAGTTGGATCGAGTCGGAGTGGTCGAGGCATCGTTCGAGATCCCGGCGGCCGGTTCGATGCCGGCTAAAGGCGAAAGCACGTTCGATCTCGTCGCCGTCGGAGCAACGTATGACGGCCCTGAAACGGGTTCGGTCATCGTCTACGTCTTCGACGACGAAGGTTCTGCGTCGGCTGGTCGCGACGTAATCGAAGCCGACTGGGATGAATGGGTTTCAGCGGACGGCCGAGTGGTAGTCGACGTCTATCGCCGGGTGATCGTCGAACATCGCGACCGGGCCGTTGTGGTTGTTGCGTCCGGCTCGTCGCTGTCCAGATTCGATCTGAACTCATTATGGTGTGACACCGCATTCGGCGAGTCCCCGACAGGTCGGCCGCTCGTTCCCAAGTTCGGCTGCTCCTAGCTCCTTGCTTCTCATCGCCTCTCGGCTCATCGCCCAACTCCTCCGTCGCTGCGACTTTGCTCTTTCGTCGGCGGTGGAGCCGCCAATCAGCATTCGGGTCAGACCCAGATGATGGGTGGTATTTTGGCTGTGATTCCTCGAGGGCAGCGCAATCTGACGCCAGCGGCGAAGATGGCTGCGTTGGCTATCGGATGCGCCGTCGTTCTTGTTTTCGCTATTGTTCTGTTGGGTTAGCGGCGGGCGAACAAGGTGCCGTGGGGTAGCTGGCGCTCGCCTTCTCTGGGTTGGCGGACGATGCGTAGTTCTTCGGTGAATCCGGCAGCGCTCAGCAGCTGAGCCATGGTGTCCACGTCGAATTCGAAGGCGGTGGTGACGGCGTGGTCGAACGCCCTGCCATGAGTCGAGGGCTTCTCTGCTGCGAAGAACGACAAGAAGAGCAAGCCGCCTGGTGCCAACACCCGGGCGAACTCGTCGAGGGTCGCGGGCACGAGGTCGGCCGGGGTGTGGATCAGTGAGTGCTTGCAGATCACTCCCTGCAGCGAGTCGTCTTCGATCGGAAGCGACGCCAGTTGACCGAGCTCGAAGTCGATATCTGAGTGGGCGGCCCGGGCAACGTCGAGCAGTGCTAGACAATTGTCGACTCCGAAGATGTCGAGACCGAGCTCGGCGAGATAGCCAGTGACGTGCCCGGAACCGCAGCCAACGTCGGCGACCTGACCGGTGCCCTGCTTCTGCACCTGATGAGCGAACAGCTCCAGCGCACACCGCACCAGCGACGGCACGGTCATCTCCCGCGCAACATGGTCCGCGTACACCTGCGCCATCTCGTCGTAGCCCCGGCGAGCCTTCGCTTCGGCTTCCTCCTGATCCACGCAAGCCCTCCTCATCCTTGCCGTTCAACCTGCGTAAGTGACCAGGTCGATTACGCAGGTTGCACGTGCGACCCGTCGCAACCTAGCGAAAGGTCCACTTCACATGGGGACGTAACTTTTCGGTCCTGCGCCGATGGCATAGCTTCTCGGGATGGCTGATGAGTGGTTCGAGAAGTACGCACGTTTGAAGTTCGAGCGTCGTGACAACGGGGTGTTGTGGATCACGATCAATCGACCCGAGGCGTACAACGCCACCGACGCCGACCTGCATCTGGGGCTCAGTCGGATTTGGCGAGATATCGACGACGACGACGACACCCGTGTCGTGGTCATCACCGGTGAAGGCAAGGCGTTCTCCGCCGGGGGCGATCTCGAGTGGATCAGTTCGTTCGTGGGAGACCACAAGCAGCTGCAACGGGTGATGCGGGAAGCTGGCGATGTGGTCTACAACATGTTGCAGTGCAGCAAGATCATCATCTCGGCCATCAACGGCGTCGCTGTCGGCGCCGGACTGGCCATTGCGTTGATGGCCGACATCTCGATCATGGCCGAAGAAGCCAGGATCACCGACGGCCACGTTCGTATGGGTGTCGCCGCAGGTGACCATGCGGTGGCGTGCTGGCCCCTGCTTTGCGGGTTGGCCAAGGCCAAGTACTACTTGTTGACCGCGGACTTCATCGACGGCGCCGAAGCCGACCGGATCGGACTTGTCAGCAAGTCGGTGCCAGGCGACGTGCTCTTGGACGAAGCCCAGAAGGTGGCCGACAAATTGGCCACCGGATCCCAACAGGCGACCCGGCTCACCAAGCGGGCCCTCAACCTGTGGATCAACCAGGCCTCGCCCGCCTTCGATGCCAGCATCGCATTCGAGATCCTGGGCTTCATGGGTCCCGACGCCGCCGAGGGCGTGGCCGCACTTCGAGAAAAGCGCGAACCCACCTTCGAATAGCTGTGCCACTGCAAGCGTCCCGACAGCAGGGTCTGTTTGAGCATGCGGTTCTTGCGTCCGATAGGTTTCGCTGATGATTCTTCGCCTCGCAGCTGCGGTCGGTCTGGTCGTCTTGGTGGCGACCATTGCGGTCCCGGCGCCGATTGCCGCCGCGCAGGCTGCGCCCAACGTGGTGATCAGCGAGATCCACTACCACCCGCAAGCGGTGGGCACCGCGTTCCCCGACTTCGACGACCGTGAAGACACCGAGTTCATCGAGATCGTGAACCTCGAATCGACTTCGGTCGACCTGAGCGGGTGGTGCCTGGACGACGGCGTGGACTACTGCTTTCTCACGGGAACGACGCTTGCCCCGCTCACCACCCTGGTCGTCGCCGACGACGCTGCGGCCTTCGACGCACTGTACGGCTTCATGCCGGGTGCGGTTTATGGCGGCCGGCTCTCCAACGGGGGCGAACAGGTGAGGCTCGTCGAGGACGGCGGCGCGGTGGTCGCCGATGTCACCTGGGGAACCAGCGACCCATGGCCCGTCACTCCCGACGGCAATGGCCCCAGCCTGGAACTCGTATCCGCGGTGGGCGATCTCTCCAGCCCGTCGAACTGGGCAGCATCCGATCAGACCAACGGCAGCCCAGGCGCCGTGCCCACCCTCACCAACGCCGCGCCACCGCTGGTGATCAGCCGTACCGGTGCCGAACTGGTCAATGCCAACGAGTCGATTCCAGTGACCGCCACCGCCGTCAACACCTCGGCCATGACGTTGGTCTACAACGTGGACCATGGCAGCAACCAGACGATCACCATGAACCTGGTCGGTGGCGTCTGGCAAGCAACGCTGCCTGCGCTGAGCTCCGGTGGGTTCATTCAGTACCGGTTCCAAGCAACTGGTCCCGGGGGCACCACAACCAGTCCTCGGGCCGACGATGGTCTCGACTGGTGGGCCGTCGGCGTCGCATCAGCACAACCACACAGCGTTCCCGTCCTGGACCTGTTCTTCAGCCCCCAGGACTGGGCCGACATCGACGACGGCCAGTGTGGGTGTCTGGGTGCAGTTGCCTACGAAGGCAGAATCTGGACCGACGTCGAAGTCCGCCGCGCCGGTTCGACCAGCTTGAATGCCGCCAAAGCCAACCTGCGGCTCGACTTCCCCGACGGCTATCCATTTCAGGCATCGTTCATCGATGGCGTGGTCGACGAACTGACACTCGACGGAGGTACCACCAACAAGGAAATGATGCGGGAACAGCTCAGCTGGCAGCTCATGACCGCCGTTGGCTTCCCTCCGATTCGCACCCAACACGTGCGAGCCATGCAGTCCGGCGACTTCCAAGGTCTCTACTTGTTACGCGAGGAACAAGACGGCAACTGGCGAGCCCGCAATGGTCTCGACCGTGGCCTGATGTACAAGGTCGAAGGCTCGGCCGACACCTTCGGCTTCAGCGGCGAGCACGAGAAGAAGGAAGGCTTCGACGAGCCCGACACCGACATGTTCACGTTGCGGGCTTGCCTCGACGAGATCGGGGCGCCGTTTCGGGCCTGTGTGATGGATCAGATGGACATCCCACAGCTGGTCAACGAGATCGCCGCTACCGCCGTGATTCGCAACATCGACCAGCGCGAGTTCAACTACTTCATCTATCGCGATAGCACCCAGAACGGGTTGTGGCGCATGTTGCCCGACGACCTGGATAGAACCTGGGGCATCGACAACGGCTCGAACGCGCAGCTCGCCAACCCGGTCGCGTCCTCGCTCAAGCCGTATGCACGCTGCATTGGTACCGACACCACCCCGGCCAACGAGATCTGCCGCGCCCTCATGCGGTGGCCAGAATTCGAAGAGATGTACAACCGCCGACTGCGGACCCTGGTCGATGAGGTTCTCGACGACCCGAGCTGGCAGCTCCAAATCACCGGCACGTCCGACTACATCGCAGCCGACTGGGAAGATGACGAAGCCAAATGGAACCGGACCAATGTCGCCTTCTCGACCATGGCCGTCGCGCTCAACGGATGGGTCGATGACTATGTTGCTCACCAACGCAGCGGCGGCCACGACGGACTGGTGCCCGCAGCCCAAACGCCAGCTCCGCAGGTGACGATCTCCGATTATCGATCCGATCCCGGCGACGGGCTCGGGTACGTGATGATCTCGAACCCCTCGCCGAGCGAATCCGTTGACCTGTCCAACTGGACCTTCGACGGGCTCGCCGAAATTCCCGTTGGGCTGGTGGTGTTGCCGGGCGCAACGGTGGCCGTATCCACCAACGACCAGATGTTTCGGGCGATGAACCCGTCGTTCACCGGTATCCGAGCAACAACCGACGGCACGATCGCCGGGCAGGTCACCTTGAACCGGCGCGATGGTTCGAGCGCTGCCACGGTCGGGCAGATTCCGCCGGCGCCGATGGTGCTGAACGAATGGAACGCGGTGTCGTCGTTGAACACGCTCGCAAACGGCGACGCAACCCTGGGCACGATCCCCGGTAATGGTGGCGACTGGTTCGAGCTCGTCGTGATCGACAACGGCCTGGATATTCGAGGCTGGCGCTTGGTGATGTCCGACAACGACGGACCGTCGCAACAGGTCACCGACGAGTTCGTGTTCACCAATGATCCACTGCTTGCCGCGCTCGAGGGCGGCACCATCATCACGGTTAGCGAAGACTTCGTCGACGATGTCGAATTCCTGCCCGCCTTCGACGACTGGCACTTGAACCTGCAGGCGAACAGCGCAGACGATGGCGCGTACTTCACCGCCGCCAGTCAGTCGAACTTCTCTACGAACAGCGACAACTGGCAGCTCAGCATCTTCGACGCCCAGGGCAACCTGGTCTTCGGTCCTGCTGGCGAAGGCATCGGCGCCACCAGCGGCGTGAACTCGTCTGAGATCGGTGAACTCCAAACTGCCCCGTCGAACCAGGTCAATCCGTTGATCGACTACGACGACGGCGACGGCTCGACCTTCGGCACCCCAAACACCATTGCCGGGGTCCCACAAGATTTCAGTGCGCTGCGCTACCCGTATGTCAGACTCGACGTGAACTGCAGCGGCATCACCGATATCGGCGACGCACTCCGCATTGCGCAGTACTCTGTGGGCCTGCTCGACTTGTGGCCCCAGTGCCCGCTCGTCAATTCAGCGGACCAGATCTACGCAGGCGCCGCCGACGTGGACGGCGACGGCTTCATCGACATCGGCGATTCGCTGCTCGTCGCTCAGTGCACCGTCGGCTTGGTGAATGTGGCCTGCCCTGCCCCGTAAGCCGTAGCAACGCCACACCCGGAGTTGCATCGCAAGATGCGGCGGGCACAACGCGGGTAGCCTGAGCAGCAGTGGCAAATCCAGAGACATTCGCAGACGATGCCATGCCGTTCATGAACCAGCTGTTCGCGACCGCCATGCGCATGACCAGAAACCGTGCCGACGCCGAAGACCTGGTCCAAGAGACGTTCCTGAAGGGCTACCGCGCCTATGAACGGTTCGAGGCTGGCACCAATCTGCGAGCCTGGCTGTTTCGCATCTTGACGAACAGCTACATCAACACCTATCGCAAGAAGCAACGCCGGCCACAACAAAGCGACCTTGAAGACGTGCAGGACCTGTACATCTATCGTCGTCTCGGTGGCAACGAGTTGTCGCAGATTGGCCGCAGCGCCGAGGATCAGCTCTTCGACAGCATCACCGACAGCAATATCACCGACGCCCTCGACGAGCTCCCCGAGCAGTATCGGACTGCGGTCATGCTGGCCGATGTCGAAGGTTTTGCATACAAAGAAATCGCCGAAATACTCGACGTGCCCATCGGAACCGTGATGAGTCGGCTCCATCGTGGAAGAAAAAAGCTGCAAGAGCAGTTGTACGAGTTCGGCCGAGACCGAGGCTTCGTAGACGCACCCGACGACGACCCGTCTGACGATGAAGAACAAGCCCCAGTCGAGGTCAGCCAATGAACCCCTACCAACCTGCACGACATCCCAAGGACCTGACATGAACTTAGGATCTACGAGTTCCGACCCTCTGAACACCGGCGCCAACAACGACGGTGTCCTGAATGCCGGAGATTGCAAACCACTCCAATGCGACAAGGCAATGAAGTGCATCGAGGGCGTGCGTGATCCGCTGGCCTCGTCGTTCGAGATGAGCAGCCTGCGAGGCCAGCTCAGCGACTGTGCACCCTGCCGTCAGGCCATCGATATCGAGATCAAAATCAAGATGACGATCTCGCCGTCGGCCTCAGAGCTGCCCAGCGCCGACTTCCGCATGCGCATAACCGAGACGCTGTCGTCGATCGATCTCTCCAAGCTCGACATCACCGACTTCTAGCAGTTCGGCTCTTGCCTGTCAGAGGCAGAGGCCTTCGGCGGTCACACCTCGGGCGCACAGTTTCGACTGAAAGACCGATGCTGGTTGCCATGCCGAGCCCGAGGTACCCACGATCAGGCGGTAGCCGAGTAACGAATCATCCTGGAGCCCGAGCAGGTCGACTGTCACCGACGTGCCAGACGCATTCTCGTTCGCGCTGACCACCACAATCTCGGGCGCACCCAGCCCGGGCGCCACCTGCGCCGCCACTGCGCGTGCTGCATCTTCGGCCGTCTCGAATGGACCTTGCGCAGCGGCCGCGTCGACCACTTGGTCGGTGATGTTGTCGGAGGGGCCGCGATACGCGATTGATGGCTGTATCCAACCGTTGAGGGCGCCGGCTCGGACTTGCCACCAGACCAAACCATCATCGGTCTCGAATGCATTGTTCAACGGCTCAATACTGGTGCCCGGCGGCACGTCGCCGGCGAGCGGCTGATCTATACCCGGCAATGCGTGCAACATGATGGTGTCGGTCGAGGAGATGCCGATGAGCACCGTCTCCACCCGTATTTCTGGTGGTTCGACTTCGATGACTCTGCCGGCAACGGTTGGTGCGGGGACAGGGGTCGGGTCGGTGACGGCGACGACCGAGTCGGCGCCACACGAAGCTGCGACCAATCCAACGATGGCAGCAAAGATTATGAAGACACGTCGCACACTCCGAGTGTGCCACGCCCCGCAACGGTTCATCACTCGCCCGGCATGCAACACACCGCTCGGACCAGCGAGTTGAAGCGGTTTCGTGGTGTTGGGGGCTGCTGAGCTTGCATCTACCTGGGGGGCCTCAGGTGGCCCAACCGCCTGTGAGCGCCTCGAGTTGGGGCGGTTTTGTCGTGTTGGCGGCTGCTGAGCTTGCATCTACCTGTGGGGCCTCTAAGCTCGTCATCATGATCGCAGCATTCGTTTGGCACTGGTGGCTGGCACCAATATTGGTGGGCAGCGTGGTCCTCTTCATCTTGGCATCGGTCGGCGGTTACCTCGCACAGGTCACCAAGGATCGTTATCCACAACGCGCGCCGCGTCGCGACTGATCATGGCTGATTCGGCAGTCGACTGGGAACTCGCCGAGCGAGTTGCCATCAAGATCGCTACCCGCGGCGAGGTCGTCGACGAGTACGCGCTCGCCAAGATGAGCGATGACTTCGATCGCATGACGCCACAAGCCGAGAAGCTCGTCGGCGAGGAAACCGGTCTGTGGTCGCTTCAAGGCGAGGCTCGATCGCGACTGGTGAGCCGGCCCGATTGGATCCGGGCCAACATCGCCTCGTTTCAGCGGTTGCTCAAGCCTGTCATCGGCAAGCTCGACGATGTATCCGACGGCCCCATGGGCGCCGTCGCGCAGCGTTTCTCGGGCGTACAGGTCGGAAGTGTGCTGGGCTGGATGTCCACCCGAGTGCTCGGCCAATACGACTTGCTGCTGACCGAAGATGAAAACCCCCAAGACCAGGACATGGTCTATTACGTGGGACCCAATGTGCTCGCCCTCGAGCGTCGTAACGGATTCAACGCCGAACAGTTCCGGCTGTGGCTGGCGCTGCACGAAACTACCCACCGAGCTCAGTTCACCGGTGTGCCGTGGCTCAGGGACTACTTCGTGTCGCTGGTGAACGAGACGCTCGACAACGTCGACCCCGACGCTGGCCGCTTCATGGATGCCGCCAAAGAGATCATCGAAGCGAAACGCAGCGGTACCGATCCCATGGCGAACGGCGGATTGCCTGCGCTCATCGCTGGACCCGAGCAAAAGATCGTGCTCGACAAGATCGCCGGCATGATGAGCCTGCTCGAAGGCCACGGCGACGTCACCATGGACCGCGCCGGCCTGGGAATCGTGACCGACGCCGAGCACTTTGCCGACACGTTGCGGACCCGCCGTGAGTCGGCCAAAGGGTTGACCCGTTTGGTGCAAAAGCTCGTTGGACTCGAAGCAAAGCTCAACCAGTACGCCGCCGGCGAAGCCTTCATTGCGCACATCGAAGAACACGGTGGCGGCAAGCGCACCATCGACCATGCTTGGGCCGACGCCAACTCGCTGCCCACCATCGTCGAGATTCGCGATCCTGGGCAATGGCTCGACCGGGTCGCCTCTGAAGCTGCGTAACCGGTTCACTTCGGCTGCGATATCTGCGAGCCCATGAGTATCGACGCCCTCACCCAAGCCCTACTCGAGCGCTGCACGTTCCCTTCACCGGGCACATCGCTCGATTGTGCGGTCTCGGGCGGAGCGGACTCTTCTGCGTTGTTGCTGCTGGCTGTCTCTGCCGGGTGCCATGTCACCGCTCACCATGTCGATCATGGGCTGCGCGCAGAATCTGCCGCCGAAGCCAACGTCGTGGCCGCACTCGCCGAGCGCGCAGGCGCCGAGTTCGTTGCACATCGTTGTAGTGTCGCGCCGGGTTCGAATCTCGAAGCGCGCGCCCGCCACGCACGTTTCGAGCTGCTCCCCGTGGGGGTCGTCACCGGACACACCCTCGACGATCGTGCCGAAACAGTGTTGATCAATCTCATGCGGGGTGCGGCCCGTACTGGGCTGTCACCGTTGTCGAACGCCGAACGCCACCCTATTGTCCGGTTGCGTCGCGCCGAGACCGAAGCGCTCTGTTGTCTCCACGGTGTCCAGCCGGTCACCGATCCGTCGAACAACGATCCTGCCTTCGTGCGTAACCGGGTTCGACACGAGTTGTTGCCGCTGCTGAACGACATCAGCCAACGCGACGTAGCCGCCGTGCTGGATCGACAAGCCGATGTGCTGGGCTCAGAAGACGCATTCCTCGATTCGCTCGCCGGTGCGATCGACGCCACCGACGCCAAAGCGGTTGCTGCTGCTCCGGTGGTGCTGAGCCGACGCGCAGTGCGACAATTCATCACCCGCGAGTGGCCACGCGAGCATCCCCCAGCCAGCGATTCGGTCGATCGAGTACTCGCCGTGGCGAACGGGTCTGCCACTTCGTGTGAGATCGAAGGGGGCCATAGGGTCCATAGAACAGACCAAAGGCTGAGACTTCAAGGCCCGTTGGATAGTGTGCGTCATCCATGAAGCGCCGAACCATTTTCCAAATCGTGGGAGCTCTCGCGCTCCTCGTGGCGATCTTCTTCATCGCCACATCCGCTTTCGGTTCCGACGCGACCGAGCGGGTTGAGTACAGCCTGGGCGACTACCTCGACCTGATCGATGACGGCCAGGTCTCAACGGCCGTCATCTCCGACCGCACCCAGGAGCTCACCGGAAGCTTGATCGACGGCACGGCCTACCAACTTCGATTCCCGAGTGCGTTCACCGACGAACTCACCATCGCGCTGACCGACGCCACGCCGACAGTGGACATCACCACAAATTCAGGGTCTGCGAACTTCTGGAGTGAACTGGCTCTGCGCACCGCACCAATGCTGGTGCTGATTGCCCTGATCGTTTTCGTGTTCATTAAGATGCGCAGCGGTGGCGGCATGTTGGGGATGGGCAAGGCCAAGGCCCAACAGTTCACCAAGGATTCCCCGCAGATCACCTTTGATGAAGTTGCCGGCGCCGACGAAGCCGTCGAAGAACTGCGAGAGATTCGCGACTTCCTCAAAGACCCTGGACGATTCCACGCGCTGGGTGCAAAGATCCCCAAGGGTGTGCTGCTCTACGGCCCACCCGGCACCGGTAAGACCTTGTTGGCTCGTGCTGTCGCGGGCGAAGCCGGTGTGCCGTTCTTCTCGATCTCGGGCTCGGACTTCGTGGAGATGTTCGTCGGCGTCGGTGCCAGCCGCGTGCGCAACCTGTTCGAACAGGCCAAAGAATCGGCGCCGGCAATCGTCTTCATCGACGAGATCGATGCTGTTGGCCGCCACCGCGGCGCCGGCATGGGCGGCGGGCACGACGAGCGCGAACAGACGCTCAACCAGATGCTGGTCGAAATGGACGGCTTCGGCGGCGACACCGGCGTGATCATGATCGCCGCCACGAACCGCCCCGACATCCTTGACCCGGCGCTGCTCCGCCCCGGCCGCTTCGACCGCCAGATCGCCGTGGACAAGCCCGACCTTCCGGGCCGCAAGAAGATCTTGCGAGTGCACGCCCAGGGCAAACCGCTCGGACCCGACGTCGATCTCGACACGCTGGCCCGACGTACGCCAGGTTTCACCGGTGCTGACCTGCAGAACCTGCTGAACGAAGCCGCGTTGCTCACCGCTCGCGAAGGCCTCACCGAAGTCTCGATGCTGCAAGTCGGCGCCGCAATCGATCGCGTCATTGGTGGCCCCGAACGCAAGAGCCGCGTCATGAGCGACCACGAGCAACGAGTCATCGCGTATCACGAATCAGGTCATGCGTTGGTCGGCCATGTGTTGCAGCACACCGACCCCGTGCACAAGGTGTCCATCGTGTCTCGGGGCCGGGCGCTTGGGTGGACGATGACCCTGCCCGAGCGCGACAAGTATCTGAACTCGCGTTCTGAGCTGCGCAGCGAACTCGCCATGCTGCTCGGTGGGCGGACCGCCGAAGAGATGATCTTCGGTGACCCCACGACCGGCGCCGCCGACGACATCGCCCGAGTGACCAAGCTGGCTCGTCAGATGGTGACCAAGTTCGGCATGAGCGAGAAGCTTGGCCCGCAGGCGTTCGGGCGAGGCAGCGACGAGGTGTTCGTCGGAAAACAGGTTGGTCATGACGAGGCCGTTTCCGACGTTGTTGCCGACGTCATCAGCGACGAAGTGCGCGACCTGATCAGCGTTGCGCACCGTGAGGCATACGAGATCCTTCATCACCATCGCGACACACTCGAGACACTGGCGACGCAACTGCTCGAACACGAGACGCTCGATGAAGACCAGCTGCGCATGATTCTCGGCGAAGCCGGCACCTGGGACAGCGACCCGATGCGATCGTCGCGATCTTCTTCCCCGTTGGCCCGTGAGCCGTTCGTGACGGGCGAGTATCGTTCGCAGGAACCTCCCCCGATCGATACCTGACCTCGCCTGTTACCGGTTGAGCGATCGTTCGTTGGCCGGCAACAAGAGCAAAAGGAATCTGTTCGTGGCTGAACCGTCAAACTCACCTGTAGATCTCGATCGCATCGCTGCGGCGGTCTCTGAAATCCTCGACGCAATCGGCGAGGACCTGTCGCGCGATGGGCTTCACGACACACCCAAACGAGTCGCTCGCATGTACGCCGAAGTGTGTGGCGGCTTGCACCAGAACCCCAAGGAACATCTGGTCACCCAGTTCGAAGCAGGTCACCAGGAGATGGTCATCGTCAAGGACATCCCGATCTACTCTTTGTGCGAACACCATCTGGTGCCGTTCTACGGGGTGGCGCATTTGGGCTACATCCCCAACGAAGAAGGCCGCATCACCGGTCTCTCCAAGCTGGCACGCCTGGTAGACGGCTACGCCCGAAGGCCCCAAGTCCAGGAACGACTGACCTCCCAGTGCGCCGACGCCATCGACGAGGTGTTGGAACCGCGCGGCGCCATCGTCGTGATCGAAGCCGAGCACCTGTGCATGGCCATGCGTGGTATCCGCAAGCCAGGCTCATCGACGATCACGTCGGCAGTGCGCGGCATCTTCCGAGAAGACGTAGCCACCCGCATGGAAGCCATGCGCTTCTTGAACCCCTAAGGGGCGGTTTACCACCGCTCCGCTTGGGTGCTCAGGCGAGTGAGTCGATGAGGTCTTCGAAGACGCGGCGCAGCGTGGGCACGAGCTCGTTGCCGTCGTACGGGGCGGCCAATGGGCCGCCGACCCACAGGTCTACGAACCCGTGCACGGACGCCCACGTGGTCGCTAGCAGATCGCGGCCATCTCGCCCCGCTGCCCAACCGGTTGCTTGTAGGCGCCCCAAGATCGCGGCGATGCCGAAATAGCACCGTTCGCGTGCCGCCCAGAGTTCGGGGGATCTGCTCGGGTGAGCTCGAGACGCTGCATGACGCTGAACGCCGACGGCGAATCAATGGCGAATTGCGCGTACGCGCCTGCGGCGTCGAGCATGGCGCCATCGGTGGACCGTCCGATGGTCGAACGCAGGCGTGCATGGGGTTAATGGGGTGTGAGTTCACGATCTGGCGGTCACCACCAGGCTTCGTGAGTGCTTGAGCCGGATTTACCAGCACAAACTGGCAGAGAAGGTGGTCGCCGGGGTGATCTGGGTCTAGGTTGAATCCTCATGGCTGAGATGTCGATTTCGAGCTTGCGGGGCAAGTGGGCGCAAGGAATTCAGCCGCGTCACTTCACGTGGATTCTCAAAGACCAAATCGCGGTATGTGAACGCCTTGGCGGCAAGGGTTCTAATCATCGCCCGGTGCGTCGCCAAGAAGAGATCGTCTGGGTGTTGAACAACAACTTCGACCTGACGATCTCACTGATCCCTGGCAACCACAATCTGTCGGCCTACAAAGATCTTGGGCTGGCGCACCGACACTGGCCCGTCGCCGATGATCAGGATCCCACGTTCATGATGCCGCGCATCTACGAACAGATGGGCATCGCGCTCGACAACAACAAGCGCATGCTCATGCACCGCCTGTCCTTGGGCGACACCGTGATGGGCTTCTTCGGTGGCTTCTTGATCTGGGGCGACTATCTGCAAGAGCCGACCGAGACATTCGTCATGGTCGAGCGTCTGTTCGGTCGCCAGATCGGGCCACGAGGCCGAGCCACGATCAACACCATCTACGAGTCGGATCACCGCAAAGCGAATTTGCCGGTCGATGAGCCCGAAGACGAGTCGGGCGACTAGACACTGCCCCATGGAATCCGATGCCATTCTGCTGCGGAGCTTCCGAGTCATGGCCTTTTGTGGCGTGCTCGACGAAGAGCAAGCCCGTCGCCAGCCGTTCGAGATCAACGCCCAGGTCTTCGCCGATCTGCGAGCCGCCGGTCAGTCCGATGATCTGAACGACACGATCAACTATGGGATCTTGGGCGAGCAGATCGCCGAGCTCGTCGCGAACGAGCGGTTCAGTTTGCTCGAGTACTTCGCCCAGCAGGTGGCCGACCTGTTGCTGACCGACGACAAAGCGACCAAGGTCTCTGTAGAGATCCTGAAGCTGCGTCCACCAATGGCGCAGGACCTGGCGGCGTCGGGCGTCCAGATCACCCGCACCCGGGCCTGACATGTCACGCCGAGCGTTTCTCGGACTGGGCAGCAACCTCGGCGAACGGCGCACGTATCTGCGCAAAGCGATCGAAGCCATGCCTGACGTGGCCAAGGTCTCATCGTTGTACGAGACCGACCCCATCGGTGGGCCCGACCAGGGAGCATTTCTGAACTGTGTCGTCGAGCTCGACACCGATCTGACACCACGCGAGCTACTCGAACTGTGCCGCACCCTCGAGGCTGCGGCAGAGCGAGTACGCATAGAACGCTGGGGACCACGCACGCTCGACGTCGATGTGGTCTATGTCGATGGTGAAGTCGTAGACGAACCCGATCTCATCGTTCCGCACCCGCGGTGGCGCGATCGTGCATTCGTCATGATCCCGTTGAGCGAGCTGGCACCGGACCTGACCAGCGACTGGGTCGACCCCGACGAGGGCGAAGTTCGCAACGTGGGGTCACTCTGACCGCCGTCGCCAGCGTCCGTATCGTAGGTCCGGGTCGTGCCGGTCGATCGTTTGCCGCTGCATTGGCGGCCAAGCACCTGAACGTCGAGTTGCTCGATCGAGCCGCCGATGTCGCCGTCGCCGCACTCGATGTCGATGTGGTGCTGATCGCCACTCCTGATCGGGCGATCGCCGACATCGCCAGGGCAATGGTGCCCGGCCGGGCTGTTGTTCTGCATTGTTCCGGAGCTACTGCACTGGCGCCGCTGCGCGACCACGAGCGACACGGCTCGATTCATCCGCTCATGGCACTTCCCTCGTCGGCCATCGGGGCTGCTCGCCTGGTCGACAACGGCTGGTTCGCCATCGCCGGCGACGCCATTGCGGGCGAACTCGTCGAACTGCTCGGCGGGCGGAGCTTTCACGTGGGTGACGACACGCGTGCGCTGTACCACGCCACTGCCTCGGTCAGCGCCAACCATCTGGTGGCGTTGATGGGCCAGGTCGAACGATTGGCCGCCCGGGTGGGTGTGCCGGTGCAGGCCTTTCTCGACATGTCCAAGGCCAGCCTCGACGACGTCGCCACCAGGGGCGCCGCGGCGGCATTGACCGGACCTGCCGCCCGCGGCGATCACGCCACCCTTGCCGCCCATCGCGCCGCACTTCCACCATCGGAACTTGCGCTCTATGACACGCTGATGGCAGCTGCTGAAGAGTTGGCCGCAAGTCACCCAGACGTGTCCGACACGTGAGCACCATGAAGATCGAAGGAAGAACGTGCAGGTAACCACCACCATTGCAGAGACGTGGGATCTGCTCGATGCCGCCCGGGCCGAAGGCAAGTCGGTGGGTCTGGTACCGACCATGGGCTTCCTGCATGCCGGTCACGCCAGCCTGATCCGAGCATCGGCGGCCGAGAACGACGTCACACTCACCACGATCTTCGTGAACCCGCTGCAGTTCGCAGCCGACGAGGACCTGAGCGACTATCCACGCGATCTCGACCGCGATCTGCAGCTGTGCCAAGAGGCGGGCGCAACCGTGGTGCTCACCCCGAGCGTCGATGAGATGTACTCGCAGCCGATCGTCACCACGGTGACGGTCAGCGAACTCAGCGACGCCATGGAAGGCGCGCAGCGGCCGACCCACTTCGCCGGTGTTGCCACGGTCGTGTCCAAGCTGTTCCACATTGGCGGGCGATGCCGGGCGTACTTCGGCGAGAAGGACTACCAACAGTTGGCGATCGTGCGGCGCATGGTGTCGGACCTGTCGTTCCCGGTGCAGGTCGTTGGTTGCCCGATCGTGCGTGAAGAGAACGGTCTGGCCATGTCGAGCCGCAACACGTACCTATCGCAGGAGCAGTTCGCGGCCGCAGGTGTGCTGCAACGCTCGCTGCGCTCCGCAGTCGAGCTTGCACTCGGCGGCGAACACGATGCCGATAACGTGCGTCGTCACATCACCGACATGATCGCCACCGAACCGCTGGTGGCTGCTCCTGACTATGTCGCCATCGTCGACGCCCACAGTCTGGAGCCCCTCGAGCGCTTGACAGGCGAGGTGCGCATTATCTTGGCTGCCCAGGTCGGCCGACCGCGACTACTCGACAACATCGGCCTCTCGATTTCGCGTTGATACGCAACGGTGCCAGGCGGTTCGACGGATAGCTGAGGACTTTCGACGCGAGAGCCAGCTGAACCTGCGCTTGTCGCTATACGCAACGGGGCCAGGCACCGATGCATTTGAGGGCGACTAGTGTGGCGGGATGACTGAGACAACGGCGCCAGACTGGTATCCGGACCCCTATGGACGATCAGAATTGCGCTACTGGGACGGAGCCGTGTGGACAGATCATGTCACCTCCAACGGCAAACAGGGCACCGACCCGGTGGCGATGGCGCAGGTCAAAGAAGTCACCAACATGTCCAGTGACAAAGTGCAACAGCAGGTCGACCGGCATTTCGACAATGCCGAGAAGCGTGGCGCCACGGTGGACCGCCAGGCTGGTGTCAGCGGCGACCTATTGAGTCAACAACTCTTTGTCGTCAACCAAAAGGCCAAACTGATCGAGGTCAATAACGAGTACGCCATCTTCGATCGCAATGGCGCCCAGATCGGTTCGGTACGCCAGGTCGGACAGAGCACCTTGAAGAAGGTGGTGCGAGTCGTGTCGAGCCTGGATCAGTTCTTCACCCACCACCTGCAGGTGGTCGATTCGGGGAACAATGTGGTGCTCAAATTGACCCGCCCCGCCAAGTTCGTCAAGTCTCGGGTCGTGGTCGAAGACGGCGCCGGGAACACCATTGGTGAGATCACGCAGAAGAATGCGATCGGCAAGATCAAGTTCGGCCTCAACGCCGGAGAAGTCGAGGTGGGTTCCATCAACGCCGAGAACTGGCGGGCCTGGAACTTCAACATCCAAGACGCCAACGGCACCGAGATCGCTCGCATCACCAAGACGTTCGAAGGCGTGCTCAAGACCGCTTTCACCACCGCCGACAACTATGTCGTGTCGATTCACCACCCGCTTCCTGACCCGCTTCGTCAGATGGTCGTGGCCGCGGCCCTGTCGGTCGACACCGCCCTGAAACAAGACTCACGAGGATTCGGCTGATGCCTGGGTACTTTCATCCGCCACATGGCGAGGTCGTCGACGCTGTCGCCCGAGCGCTGGCCGAAGATCTGCAACCACTCGGCGACATGACCTCGGGCCTGCTTGACCCGACGATCACCGCAACAGCACAGATCAATGCCCGCAAGGCTGGCCGACTTGCTGGTTGCGCGCCGGCGTCCGAGGCGTTCCGCCAGGTCGACGACACCATCGAGATCGACTGGCATTTCGACGACGGCGACGCTCTCGAGCCCGGCTCGATCATTGCCGATGTCAAAGGACCGCTTGCCACAATTCTCACTGCCGAACGCACGGCGCTGAACTTCATGGGTCACCTGTCGGGCATTGCGACACGCGTGAACGAGTTCGTGCAGATCATCGATGGGCGCATCGGAATCTGGGATACCCGCAAAACCACCCCCGGGTTACGCAGCCTGGAAAAGGCAGCCACCCGCGCCGGAGGCGGCCGCAACCACCGCGGCAACCTGAGCGGCTGGCTCATGTTCAAGGACAACCATCTTGTCGGCATGACCATCGGTGAGGCCATCGAGCAGGCCCGCGACCGCTGGCCGGGGCGTCCGCTCCATGTCGAGTGTGACCGCCTTGATCAGGTCGAACAAGCCGTTGCTGCCCACGCCGACTTGATCCTGCTCGACAACATGTCGCCCGACACCGTGCGCGAAGCGCTGACGCTTGTCGGCGCCAAGCGCCCCGATGGCCGACCAATTGTCGAAGCTTCGGGTGGTATCACTATCGAAACCATCGACAGCTACGCCGACACCGGTGTTGACTTCGTGTCGTCTGGCTCGCTCACGAACTCGGCACCAGTGCTCGACATCGGGCTCGACATCGAAGTCGACGCCGTTGAGCGATAGCGGCACCTGATGCTCTTGGCAATCGATGTCGGCAACACCCAGACGGTGGTTGGCGTGTATCGACACGACGGTGACCTCTCGCTGGCCGTTGGTGGACTGATCGGTCCATGGCGCTTGTCGACCGTGCACGATCGCACCGAAGACGAGTTGGGTGTACTCATTGCGTCGCTGCTCAGATCGGCCGACTGCCCATTCGAGATCATCGACGGCGTAGCCATCACCTCGGGTGTTCCCGTGGTGACTTCGGCGCTGCGCCACATGGTGGCCAAGAGCCTCGAGCTTGAGCCGGTCGTGGTGGGTCCCGGCGTGAAAACCGGCCTGGCGATTCGCTACGACAACCCCCGCGAGGTCGGTGCTGATCGAATCGCCAACGGCGCTGCAGTCCACGATCTCTACGGGGGGCCGAGCATCGTCGTCGACTTCGGTACCGCCACCACGCTCGATGTCATCTCCGCCGGTGGTGAGTGCTTGGGAGGCTCGATCTCGCCGGGCGTCGAGATCAGCTTGGGAGCGCTCGTCGGCAAAGCCGCCGCCCTGAGCACGGTCGAGCTCACCGAACCGCGCAACGTGATCGGCAAGAACACCGGCGACTCGATTCGTTCTGGTGTCGTGTACGGCTATGCCGCCATGATCGACGGAATGTGCGCGCGGTTCGTCGATGAGATCGGTGAATGCACCGTGGTGGCGACCGGTGGCCTGGCAGCAAAAATCGCTCCCCGCACAAAGGTCGTGGACGAACTCGAACCGTGGCTTACCCTTCACGGGCTGCGACTGATCTGGCAGAAGAACCAATGACTGAAACCCCCAACGACGACGAGACCGAAACAGACGCCGAATCGGCTGCTGACTCGCCTCCTGTATCCATCCCCTACCGCTTCGAGCGCGATGCGTCGAACCAATCGATCATCGACAAGTTCAGCGACCTCGACGACGGCGCCGAGTCCGGCACCACGGTGTCGATCGCGGGTCGACTCATGCTCCGTCGTGGACAAGGCAAGCTGGCTTTTGGCGTGTTGGCAGATTCCTCGGCGCGCATGCAGTTGTTCGCCCGTGCCAACAAGACTCCAGACTTCGAGGCGTTCACCAGCTTGAGCCTGGGCGACTGGATCGGGGTTACGGGTCAGGTCATGAAGACCAAGCGGGGCGAGCTTTCGGTCAGTGTCGATAGCTGGCAGGTGTTGGCCGAGACCAAGCGCTCCTTCCCTGACAAATGGCATGGCATCAGCGACCCCGACCTGCGCTATCGACAGCGCTACGTCGATCTGTGGGTCACCGACGAGGCCCGCGCCACGTTCGCCGCTCGTTCCAAGATCATGTCGCTGACTCGTCGCTGGCTCGAAGACCGCGACTACATCGAAGTGGAAACGCCGGTTTTTCATCCCATCCCCGGCGGCGCCGCTGCCCGACCATTCACCACCCATCACAACGCGCTCGACACCGAGCTCTACCTGCGTATCGCTCCCGAGCTGTACCTGAAGCGCCTTACCGTCGGGGGCTTCGAGCGAGTGTTCGAGATCGCCCGAGTCTTCCGCAACGAAGGCATCTCGACCCGGCACAATCCCGAGTTCTCCATGCTGGAGCTGTATCAGGCCTATGCCGACTACAACGACATCATGGAACTCGTCGAGCAGCTCGTCGAGCACCTGGCACTCGAGCTGCACGGCACGACCGACCTGGAATGGGACGGCAAGCCTCTGAACCTGGCTGCGCCATGGCGCCGCGCCAGCATGCTCGATCTGATCGAAGAGCACACTGGGCAACGCTTTCGTCTTGACCAGGACATCGAAGAACTGCGTGCTTCTGCCACCGGGTTCGGTATCGAAGTCAAGGACTACTGGGGCTCGGGCAAGCTGCTGCTGGAGATCTACGAAGAAACGTGCGAGTCGAAGCTCTGGGATCCGGTGTTCGTCACCGACTATCCCAAAGAGGTCTCACCGCTGTCGCGCGACCATCGCGAGCTCGAAGGTTTCGTCGAACGATTCGAAGGCATCGTGGCCGGACGCGAACTCTGCAACGCCTTCAGCGAGCTCTTGGATCCGGTCGAACAGAAACTACGTTTCGAAGCTCAGGAAGCCGACGGCGCTGCAGGCGACGAAGAAGCCATGTCGGTCGACCGTGACTACATCCGGGCACTGGAATACGGCCTGCCCCCAACCGGCGGCCTGGGTATTGGCATGGATCGACTGGTCATGCTGCTCACCAACCAGACCAACATCCGCGACGTCGTCCTCTTCCCCACCCTGCGTCCCGAGGTCTGGGATTGACCTGCGTACCTTCTGGGTCAGACCCAGATGATACGGCGTGAGTCGGCTGCACTTTTCCGATGTTGCGGTGGGGTTGTGGGAGAAGCTGACCATACGGGCGGCGATCGTTGCCGGCAGCCGCCGAGCGAACCAATTCGACTCGTTCGGTAGCGGCTCGCTGATCTGCTTTCCGCCAACAGCGCTCTTTGGTGAGAAGGCCATCGCTATTGGCAACAACACCATGATCGGACCGCGCTGCTCGATCACGGTGGGCATGGTGCCGGACCAGGAACTGATCGGCGACCGCATGCTGGTCATAGGTGACCGCTGTGTGATCGGTCGGGGGTCGTCGATTGCCGCCCATCTGAGCGTCACGATCGGCGACGACGTGTACTTCGGCCCGAATGTCTACGTGACCGACCACAATCACAGCAACGCCGACCCCACCCTGCCCGTTGGACGCCAGGCATCGCCCGAACGAGAAGTCGTGATCGGTGCGCGCTCGTGGCTGGCCACCGGTGTGGTCGTGACTCCTGGTGTCACTATCGGCGAAGGTGTCAGCGTGGGCGCCAATTCGGTGGTGACCAGCGATCTACCCGACGGCTGCGTCGCCGTCGGCTCACCCGCCCGCATCCTCAGCGAGTAACACGCCGGTTGGCTTGTGCCAAATGCATCGGTGCCTGGCACCGTTGCGTTATCGCTAGGGTCGACTCGTGCGTGTGTTGGTGGCCGGAATGGGTTCAGCGATCGGAACGGCCGTTGCGAGAGAGCTCGAACGCAGCGACGTGGTAGAGGCCATCGCCGGCTTCGACTTGGAACCGCCACGGCGATGGATGCGACAAGCCAACTTCCAGTTCGCCCGCCCGGGTGACAACGAGCGGGTGTCTCGCATCGTGGCTGACTTTCAGCCCACTGTCGTGGTTCATGCATGGGTCTTCGAGCCTCGGGCCCGGTCGTCACCCGGCCAAGCACGAGCTCGCACGGTGGCAGGTACCGAATCGCTGCTAGGAGCCGTTAGCCGTGTCGATTCGGTCGAGCACATCGTCGTGCGCTCGGGCGTGTCGGTCTACGGCAGCGGCCGAGGCACCCCAGAACGCCCGACCATCGACACATTGGCCCGACCAACGTCTACGTTCGGTGACATGCTGGCTCGAGTCGAGGAGCGATCCGCCGAGACCGCGACCGAGCTCGGCGCAACCATGTCGGCGGTGCGACTCGCGCCGATCATGGCTTCGCACCTCCCGAACCCCCTCGGGCGCTACCTGCGATTGCCAGTCGTGCCCATTCCCATGACCACGAAGCGATTCGGCGTGGTCCACCTGGTCGACGCCGGCACGTCGATTGCCGCTGCGGCCACGCACAAGCATCGCGGCACGCTCAACGTGATGGCGTCTGATCCGGTCACGCCGATCGAAGCGGTCACCATTGGTCGACGGGTACCCGTGCCGATGCTGCCGGTCGCGTTTCGGCTCGGGCGCTTTCTGGCCGAGATCCCGGGCACACCGATGCCCGAACACATTGCCGAGCTTCTGAGCCGTGGCGGTGTTGTCGCATCGTCGAACATGTCCGCACTTGGCGTCACCATGACTCGCACGACAAAGGAAGCGCTGAGAGATCTGTACTCGGCAGGGCGCCTGATCGACGTCGATCTCGACCGATCGGCACCTCTGTCGGCCTCTGCCTCGGCCGAGGTCGACTGATGCCTGCGACCCGGGCTGCGGACGGCACGCGAGTCTTCTACGACACCTTCGGCAAGGCCGACGGTGAACCACTGGTACTCATCATGGGGCTGGCGATCGACCGCTGGGGCTGGATTCGCCAACGGGCCATGCTGGCCAAGCACTTCCGATGTATCTCGATCGACAACCGCGGCGCCGGTCTGAGTGACAAGCCAACCGGCGGCTACGACCTGTTCACCATGGCGGGTGATGTCGAGTCCGTCATGGACGCCGAAGGCATCGACTCGGCCCATGTCGTCGGGTACTCGCTGGGCGGCGTGCTCGCTCAAGTCCTTGCGGTCAGAGCGCCCGAGCGAGTGCGGTCGTTGGTGCTGGCATCGACGGCATGTCGCATCAAAGACTGGCGCCGAGAGGTGCTCTCGGACTGGGTGCAGCTGGTCGAAGCCCGTGGCGCACGGGCCTTCTCGCAGGAAAACCTGCGATGGGTCGCGGCCGCCCGCCACATGCGATGGATCGCACCGCTGGCGCCAGCATTCGCACCGCTGTTCGTTCGGGCGCCAGCCCACGGCATCACCGGTCAGATCCAGGCTCTTGCTGGCATCACCGAGCAGGTACACGAGGAACTACTCGGCGTCGACATCGACACGCTCGTGATCGTCGGCAGTCAGGACATCCTCACCCCTGTGGCCGACAGCGAAGAGATAGCCCACCTGATCAAGGGAGCACGTCTTCAGGTCATATCCGGTGCTGCCCACGGCGCGGTCGTGACCGACGCCGCCGTCTTCAACCGGGCGATCGAATCGTTCCTGCAGGAACAGGTCAGCGCGCAGGTGTAGTCACTGCCACACAATCGACTGGGCAATGGCTGACAACATTCGTTGTCGGTCGCCGCGTCAGGTCCGTTGTCGCGCTGGCCCTCGAGAAGCAAGCCGACGCCCGAAACCTGGTTGTACAAGGCAATGACGCCGCCCACCGCGGTCTCGCCACCGTTGAAGTTGGCGCTGAGCGCAACGACGCCTTCGGCGATCGACACGATGCCGGCTGAGCCGTCGAACCGGCAGCCAGCCGAACTCCCATTACGTGTTATATCGGCGCTAGTTCGCGATCAGCCCAAGGGGGCGCGGGCCCGTTCGACCAGGTGGGTGGCCGCGGCTTGCAACGCAGTCGCGCCGGGTGAATCGGGCAAGCTGCTGAGTGCTCCCGAGGCCTTGTCGGCCCAGCTGCGGGCGGCGTCGAGCGCGTCGGCGATGCCGGGGCTGGTTCGCACCAGCACGAGTGCCTGGTCACGGGTCTCGGGCGTCAGTCCATCTTCGATCAGCGTGCGCAACTGGTCGCCGTTGTCGCCGCGCAGCGCCCGAAGCACCGGCAGGGTGAAGTTGCCTTCCAGGATGTCGTTTCCTGCGGGCTTGCCGAGCTGTTCAGACGTGGCGACGACGTCAAGGATGTCATCAACGATCTGAAAGGCCATGCCGTAACTGTGGCCGAACTCGGTGAGTGCCGCAATGGTCGGCTGGTCGAGCCCTCCGGTGATGCCGCCGATGTTGCAGGCGCAAGCCAACAACGAAGCCGTCTTGCCGCTGATGGCGGCGTAGTAGTCCTCGGCGGTGCGGTCGAAGTTGTCGGTGTCCTGCAGCTCACGGATCTGGCCATCGGCGAGCTCGGCAATGGTGACGCCGAGCAGCCGGGCGACATCGGTGCCGAGATCGGCGGCGATGATCGATGACTGCGCCAGCAGAAAGTCACCGGTCAGGATCGCCACGACATTGCCCCAACGCTGATTGGCGGCAGGAACACTGCGACGAGTGGTGGCTTCGTCCATGACATCGTCGTGATACAGCGACCCCAGGTGGACCAGTTCCACGGCGACGCCACCCATGAGCACGCCGGGATCGGCCGGACGGGCCTCGGTGTGGCCGGTTGCCGCCGCCGCAATGGCGAAACCGGGGCGAACGCGCTTGCCCCCGGCCTTGGCCAGATGGGCAGCAGCTTCGGCCAACATGTCGAGATCGGAACGCACCGAATCGGCGAGAAGTTCTTCGACGCGCCCCAAATCGGCTTCGAGTGTGGGTAGAACACTGAGCGGATTGCTCGCAGACATGGTCTCAGGCTACGGCATTCGCAAAGCCGCCGCGAGGTTGAACCACTGGGACTGCTTCCGCAGCCAAAACGCGCGATGACCGGCGAATTTCGGGAATGTGAACGGTTATGTCACGGTTGCATGCCTAGTAATCAGTTCTCCCACATTTATCTGGGCGCTTTTAGCTGTTTCCCGTCCCGACCCATCGCCTGTCTCAGGTCGTGGTTACACTCGCCCTACCTTTGACGAAAGGCACGAGCAAGTCTCATGTTCGAAAGATTTACAGACCGAGCCCGCCGAGTTGTGGTGCTTGCGCAAGAAGAAGCACGCTTGCTCAATCACAACTACATCGGTACCGAGCACATCCTGCTCGGCTTGATCCACGAAGGCGAGGGAGTTGCCGCCAAGGCACTCGAGTCGCTCGGCATCTCTCTAGAAGCCGTTCGTAATCAGGTCGAAGAGATCATTGGCCAGGGCGGAACCTCGCCCAGCGGGCACATCCCGTTCACGCCGCGCGCCAAGAAGGTGCTCGAGCTGTCGCTGCGAGAAGCACTGCAGCTGGGCCACAACTACATCGGTACCGAGCACATCCTGCTCGGTCTGATTCGCGAGGGCGAAGGCGTCGCTGCTCAGGTTTTGGTCAAGTTGGGCGCCGACCTGTCTCGGGTCCGCCAACAGGTCATCCAGTTGCTGTCTGGCTACAGCGGCCCTGGCGGCCAAGCCGGTGGCGACCCCGAAAAGGCTGGTGCCACCAGCGGTGGCGTCGGCGGCGAAGGCCCGTCCGGTTCGTTGGTTCTCGACCAATTCGGTCGCAACCTGACCCAGCTGGCTCGCGATAAGGAACTCGACCCCGTCATCGGCCGGATGCGCGAGACCGAGCGGGTCATGCAGGTGCTGTCACGACGCACCAAGAACAACCCCGTACTCATTGGCGAGCCCGGTGTTGGTAAGACCGCCATCGTCGAAGGCCTGGCCCAGAAGATCGCCAGCGACAACGTGCCCGAGACCATCAAGGGCAAGCAGCTGTACACCCTCGACTTGGGCGCACTGGTTGCGGGTAGCCGCTACCGAGGTGACTTCGAAGAGCGTCTCAAGAAGGTCTTGAAAGAGATCAAGACCCGCGGCGACATCATCTTGTTCATCGACGAGATCCACACCCTGGTGGGTGCCGGTGCCGCCGAAGGCGCCATCGATGCTGCTTCGATCCTGAAGCCCATGCTCGCTCGTGGTGAACTGCAGACCATTGGTGCCACCACCACCGAGGAATACCGCAAGCACCTCGAAAAGGACGCAGCGCTCGAACGCCGCTTCCAGCCCATCAAGGTCGAAGAGCCAACCGTTCCGCACACCATCGAGATCCTCAAGGGTTTGCGAGACCGCTACGAGACCCACCACCGGGTCACGATCACCGACCAGGCACTCATTGCTGCGGCCAACTTGGCCGATCGCTACATCGCCGACCGTCACCTGCCCGACAAGGCAATCGACCTGATCGACGAGGCCGGTTCACGCCTGCGCATCAAGCGCATGGCCACCCCGCCCGACTACAAAGAGATCGAAGACGCCCTGGCCAAGGTCACCGAAGACAAGAAGGCCGCAGTCGAGTCGCAAGACTTCGAACTGGCCGGCTCGCTTCGTGACCGCGAAAAAGAACTGCTGGGCGAAAAAGACGAGCTCGAGAAAGAGATCAAGGCCAAGGGCGTTGACCTCTTCGACGAGGTCGACGAAGAAGCCGTCGCCGACGTGTTGTCGGTCTGGACCGGCATCCCGGTCTACAAGCTCACCGAGCAAGAGACCGCCAAGCTTCTCCGCATGGAAGAAGAACTGCACAAACGCATCATTGGTCAAGAAGACGGCGTCAAGGCTGTCAGCCAGGCCATCCGACGCACCCGTGCTGGGCTCAAAGACCCCAAGCGCCCGAGTGGCTCGTTCATCTTCCTGGGCCCAACCGGTGTCGGCAAGACCGAGCTGGCCAAGACGCTGGCCGAGTTCTTGTTCGGCGACGAAGACTCGTTGATCACTCTGGACATGTCCGAATACCAAGAGAAGCACACGGTCAGCCGACTCGTGGGTTCACCTCCTGGCTATGTGGGTTACGACGAGGGTGGCCAGCTCACCGAAGCCGTGCGCCGCAAGCCATTCTCGGTCGTGCTGTTCGACGAGGTCGAAAAGGCACACCCCGACGTGTTCAACACGCTGCTGCAAATCCTCGAAGAGGGTCGCCTGACCGACAGCCAAGGCCGTTCGGTCGACTTCCGCAACACCGTGCTGATCATGACCTCGAACCTCGGTACTCGTGACCTGCGCAAGGCAAACTTGGGCTTCACCAAGAACGACGAAGCAGTCAGCTACGAGCGCATGAAGGAAAAGGTCAACGAGGCACTCAAGGACCACTTCCGTCCCGAGTTCCTGAACCGCATCGATGAGACCATCGTCTTCCACGAGCTCACGCAGCCCGAGATCGTACGCATGGTCGACCTGTTGATCCGCCGGGTTCGCACCCAGCTCGAAGATCAGGGCATGGGCCTCGAACTCACCGATGGCGCCAAGGTGCATCTGTCCGAGAAGGGCTATGACCCAACGCTGGGTGCACGTCCGTTGCGTCGGGCCATTCAGCGCCTCATCGAAGATCCACTGTCGGAGCAGCTGCTCGACAAGAGCTTCCGTGCCGGCCAGATGATCATCGCCGACGTCGAGCCAGATCCTGACAAGCCAGGTGACAACAGGATCGTCTTCAACTCGGTCGAAGGCTTCGAGCCTCCGGTCCTCGAAGAGGTCGCCGCCGAGTTCTAGGGGAGCCCGCCTTTCGACTCGTGCCTCGCCGAAACGCTGTTGGAGCTCTACAGCTCCTCGGTCCCGGCAAGCAGTGAGTTCTAGGGGAGCCCGCCTTTCGATAGAGCCTGACACACGCATTGCGTGTGCCGGGCGTCTTTCGTTTTGGCCGCCGTTTGGGCGACGTCGACCACGCTCGAGGTGGCTCTTGTCGTCCAGTGTGGTGATGCCTACGGGCGGGCGAGCATGTCGGCGATGACACCTTCATCTTGGGCACGGCGAGATGGCGACGTCGTTGCGTCCATGACATAGCTATACGGGTGGTCATCATGCGTCGGCGGTAGCGGCAGTGGCTCGGGGGTGCCGAAGCAGTCCTTGAGCCACATGGTCACTTCGCGCTCCCAGTAACGAAGCATGGTCGTAATGCGGCCCTGCTGGAAGACGAAGCCTTCGCTGGTGATGAAGCCGGCCCAGCTCAGATGTACCGCATCGAAGTCTCGGGCTACCACGCTCCACATTGGATTGAGATGGACGTCGACCACAGCCACTGCTGCATGTTGGTTTCGCAACCCCATCAAGCGTTGGTTACGCGCTGCGTATGGACCTGGAAGCGCCCACGAATCGCGTACCTCAGTGCCCTCACGGGGTGAGCCCGAGCAAAGATTGAACCAATCCGCCGGCCGGTGAATCTCGAGAACTCGAACCGGCTTGACCACCGGCAACGACCAGCGAGTCGACGGTGTCGGCGCTTCACCAAAGCCTGAATCGAGCACTTCGCTCGGGCTTGGTCCATAGGCCCGCAGCGCATGCCACGACAACTCTCCTCGACCATACACCTGGTCGAGATGTCGAAAGAGCGGGGCGATACCGGCGGCGCTCATGCTGTGGATCCACCACTCTTGTCCATCAAGCGCAATCCCAGCGTGGAGCTCAGCGCCAAACCGGTCGTTGATGGCCGCGGCGATCGGGCGCCGTTGCTCGGCATGCTGGTACACGGCATAGGCGTGTTCATCGGCTCCGGGCGTCCAGGGGCCTACGTCCTCCGACGCACGAATCGCTACTTCGCACAGCTGACCGAAGCTGATTCGGCCGACATGCTCAGCGGCTCGCCTGATGAGCTCGGTGTCGGCACCAGGATCATCGACGATTCTTGTCCAGCTCGGTCGCTGATTCACTTCCAGCTGGGCCACCAATGCCGCCCCGATCGGCGCGGCAAGACAAGCATCGATGAAAGGCTGCATGCCTCAAGCCTGGTTGCTCCCGGAAGCAGACACAAGTGGGTTTACCCAGCTCCTAGGGGCTGACTGCTAGACCGGCGTGTAGGTGACCAGTGCGGCCGCGACCCAGCTGGGGGCGGGGGCGTCGTAGACGTCGCCGAACTCACTGGGGACCAGATCCAGGATCTCGCCCTGCATGGGGCCCTTGACGTAGGACAGGAGCTGCCCAGCATCTCGGTGGTCGCTCTTGTCCACCACACAGTGCTGGTTGTAGCCCCAGTAGTCCTGCTGCTGCAACAGGTCGCAACCCTTCAAGATGCTGGCCGTGGCGAGCTCGAGGCCGCCGTCTTCGGGGGCATAGGAGTCTTCGGGCGGGGTGCCGTAGCCGATGCCGTGATGGAAGCTGTCGGCGGTCGTCACGATCACGGCGTCCTCGCACAGCTCGGCGAACTCGTCGACGCCGGGCAGTTGGTCGGGCTTGCCTCCAGCGAGGTAGGGGAAGCGCTCGATGACCTGGGGGCCGGCGATGCCGCGCCGTTTCGTTTCGGCGGCCATGAGACGGCGAAACGTGGTGGGGGCGTGGTCGCGTCGCCAGTCCTGTCGGCCACTGAGACCTGGTCCTTGGATGCCCCAGGTGGCGAAGTCGGAAGGATCATCACCGTTGGCGACCGCAACCCGGGCGTCTTCCATCTCGTCGCTCGAAGCGTGCAGCACACTGACGAACACGCATTGATCTGCGCCACTGTCGAGCACCGCGTGCACCACCGCCCCCACCTGGTGGCCGCAGTCGGCGGGCCGTCCGTGGGGGAACAGCAGCATGCCGCCAGCGTCGAGCACGGGGGCAAGATCCCACTGGCGTCCGTCGTCGAGCATCGCCAGATTGCCGGCTTCGCCGAGCGCATCGTGCTCGGCTCCGTACAAGTCGACAAAGGTCTGAATGAGTGCGCCACGATCCATTGCGCCAGCCTAAGACATGGGCGAAGTCCTGGTCGGATCGCGATGCGCCGTGAGTTGCCAGACCGCGGGCGACCCGTGGCGCACTAGATTCTCGACGTGTCACGTGTCCGAGCCAGCCGAGTCCTGCTGGCGTTTGTGCTGCTGGTGCTGACCGCGTGCCAGGCCGATGTTCGAGTCGATTTCGACGTCGAGCCCGATGGCACCGGCACGGTCATGCTGCGCACCGAGCTGAATCGAGAAGCGCAAATCGCACTCGGTGATGTCGAGGGGCAGTTGCGGGTGAGTGATCTGGAACGTGCTGGGTGGACGATCGCCACGGCCGACGGGGACGACGGCATTTCGCTCACCGCCACCAAGGCGGTTTCGGGCGCGAACCAGTGGCAGTCGGTGCTCGATGAGATCGCCGGACCGGGTGTCTTCACCAATGTCGAGGTGAACATCGCAGACAATCGTCAGCAAATGTCGTTCGATCTCGACGTGGGCGATGGCTTTGATCTGCTCTCTGACGAAGGTGTAGCGGCGGCACTGGGCGGCGAACCATTCGGCGCACCATTGGAACGACTGACCGATGGTCGCGTGATCGACGAGGTCGTCGCGCTCGATCTTCAGGTGAGTGTGCAGAACTTCTACGACGCAGACCCCACGGTTCGGAACTTCACACCCCGGTTCGACCAAGGCCCGCTGACGATCAGCGTCGAGGCCACGGGCGAGAATGCCACTGCCGTGCTGCTGCGATGGATCGCCATTGCCCTGTTCTCCCTGTTCGTGTTGGCGACGATGCTGGCTATCACCGGCATCGTTTTGCAACGGCGCGCCGACCGGCTTCGCCCTGCGCCGACCCCTCAGAAGCTCTCGTCGCGAGTACCAGGCGCGGTCGCCGTCGTACCTGGTGCGGCTGCTACGACCGCTTCGGCGCGGCCGTCGACGGTACGGCTAATGGTCGTCGAGGCAGTGGCCGTGCTGTATGACCAGCCACACCCTTTCGATGCCAGTGTGCTGCCTTTTCTACGGGATCAGGGAAGCACGACGAGGGCGGACACCGTCGCCGAGGGGTTCGCTGGCCTGCTGACCGGATCGCTTGACACGGCATCGTTCTGGGAGCTTTGCGATCTCGACGGCGAGTCAGCGGAGATCGATGCCCGCTACGTGGCGCAACGTGCGCTGCACCCGGGCGCCCCCGCCTTCTTGTCGGAGATGCAACGGCGGCGCATCCCGGTGGCGACAACCACGAACGATGCCGCCACATGGTCCACGGCGGTGCGAGAACGCGACCGACTGAGTGCGGTGTGGCCCTGGCTGGTGTCGTCCGAAGTCGGGGTCACGACATCGAACGTGGCCATGTTCGAGGTCCTACGCCGTGAGAGCGGGATTGCGTATGCGCACTGTTTGTATGTCGACACGTCGATCGCGAACCTGGATGCCGCCCGTGAGCTCGGCATGAAGACGGCTCTGTTCGACACCGGCGACCTCGACCTACCCGCAGTGGTTGGCCACCCGGTCGTGACCGGATTCAAAGCACTGCTAGGCCCACACACATAGTAGAGCCATGTCCGAACGTCGCCCCGGACGGAGTGGTGGTACACCCCCAGGCGCGAGGGACTGAGCGCGGGTAGTCCGCCTGCGGCTGTCCGAGCTGAATGAGTCGACGGTCCCCGCAAACTGTCCGACGAACGTCGGCCCGAGCGGAGCGGTGGTATGCACGCAGGCGCGAGGGTCGGAGCGCGGGTAGTCCGCCTGCGGCTGTCCGAGCTGAATGAGTCGACGGTCCCCGCAAACTGTCCGACGAACGTCGGCCCGAGCGGAGTGGTGGGTATGCACGCAGGAGCGAGGGTCGGAGCGCGGTAGTCCGCCTGCGGCTGTCCGAGCTGAATGAGTCGACGGTCCCCGCAAACTGTCCGACGAACGTCGGCCCGAGCGGAGTGGTGGGTATGCACGCAGGAGCGAGGGACGAGCGGGTAGTGGCGTAGGGACGAAGCCGCTGAGGACAACCGGAAAGCATGTCCGACGAACGTCGGCCCGAGCGGAGTGGTGGTGTGCACGCAGGAGCGAGGGACGAGCGGGTAGTGGCGTAGGGACGGAGCCGCGCCAACCGACGTGGTGCCATGTCCGACGAACGTCGGCCCGAGCGGAGCGGTGGTACGCACGTAGGAGCGAGGGACGAGCGGGTAGTGGCGTAGGGACGAAGCCGCTGAGGACAACCGGAAAGCATGTCCGACGAACGTCGGCCCGAGCGGAGCGGTGCAACACTGTCGCACCCCTCTGTCAGAGTGGGCAAATGGCCAAACCAAAGACCATCTATGAGTGCTCGACCTGTGGTGAGCAGGTTCCCAAGTGGGTGGGCCGCTGCGGTGGCTGCGGCAACTGGAACACGCTGATCGAGTCGGTGATCGGCGGCGACGCGCCCGGGTTCATTGCTGCGGCAGATGAGAAGCATGTGGCGAATCATCGGCCAGCGGTGCCGCTGTCCGAGCTGGGTAAGCGAGCATGCGAGCCTCTGGCGACAGGCATCGAAGAGTTCGATCGCGTTCTTGGCGGTGGTCTGGTCGCCGGCTCGATCACCCTGGTCGGTGGCGAGCCCGGTGTCGGAAAATCCACGCTGCTCACGCAGGTCACGGCGGCCTGGGCCCAGCGTCACTCACCGGCGTTGTCGGTTTCGGCCGAAGAGTCGCCTCAGCAGGTTTCTGGTCGCTTCGCTCGACTCGGGCTGTCGGGCGACGACGTTCACGTCGGGGGCGACTGCAATATCAACGGCGTCTTGGCCGATATCGCCGCCCTGCGCCCCGGTATGGCCGTCATCGATTCGATCCAGACGGTATTTGATCCGGATCTGTCGTCGGCACCGGGTTCGGTCGCCCAGGTGCGTCAATGCGCGCACCGGTTGGCGATCGCGGCCCGCGAGTACAACTGTGCGGTTGTGCTCGTGGGTCAGGTCACCAAAGACGGCTCACTCGCCGGTCCCCGAGTCCTGGAACATCTCGTTGATTCCGTGCTGTCGTTCGACGGCGAACGCGAGGTCGGTCTGCGAGTGCTGCGTGCGCTCAAGCACCGCTTCGGCGCCACTGGTGAATTGGGTGTCTTCGACATGACGGGTCAAGGTCTGGTCACTGTCGACGATCCGTCGGGACGCATGCTGGGCGATCGCCAGACCGATGCGGCCGGGTCGGCAGTTGCGGTGACCATCGAGGGGCGGCGTGCCGTCGTTCTCGAAGTGCAGGGTTTGCTGATCAGCTCCGATATTCCGAATCCACGCCGGTCCGCCACTGGGTTCGATCAGAAGCGTATGGCCATGTTGCTCGCCGTCATGCAGAAGCAACTCGGGCTCAGCTTTGCCAAGCACGACGCCTATCTGTCGGTGGTCGGCGGGTTACGCATCACCGAACCGGGGTCCGATGTAGCGGTGTGCGCTGCGCTGACCTCGTCGATCCGCGATGTCGCCATCCCCGACGACATCATCGCCATCGGCGAAGTCGGCCTTGCCGGCGAGCTGCGCTCGGTGGCGGGGCTCGAACGACGACTGGCCGAAGCAGCCCGCCTGGGATTTCGCCGGGCGGTCATCCCTGCCACCGATCAGAACGTCGATGCGCCGTTGCAGGTGATCGGCGCCCCCAATCTGTTCCAGGCACTCACCCCGCTGGGACTACGCCAATCCAGACAAGTGCAAAGCGTCGCCTGAGCCGCAACCAGGGGTCTCAGCGTGATCTGATGGTGAGTTGTTCGCGGTTGGTGACTCGGTAGCCACGGTCGGTCTGGGCGAGCCAGCCGAGCTTGATGAACTGGTTGATGGACTTGTTCACTCGCTCGCGAGAAGCACCGACCATGCCAGCCAGCTCTTCTTGGGTGAGTGGTAGTTCGAACTCGTCTTCGTCGCCCGCCATCTCGAGCAGGCGCTTGGCGGTGCGGCCGGTGACGTCGAGAAACACCGAATCGGCCAGTGCGTTGTCCATGGCACGAACTCGTTGCGAAAGCATGCTGACCACGCCCCACAGCAGGCTGGGCTGGTTCGTGAACAGCTCTTTGATCGGTTCGTAGGGCAACTCGACGAGCTCTGATGGCTCCAGGGCTCGAGCGTCGGCTGAACGACCCTCGCCGTTGTCGAACAGACCCATCTCGCCGAACAGATCACCGTCTTCCATGAGCGCGACCATGGACTCGCGTCCATCGAAGGAACGGTTCGCAATGGCGATCCGCCCCGACACCACGATGTAGAGGGCACCGGATTCGTCGTCTTGGTGGAACAGGACATCGCCGCGGCCCATGGACCGTTTCGAGCAGGAAGCGGCGAGCGCATCGAGGCTGGCCTGGTCGAGGTTGGCAAAAAGCGGAGTGTCAGCGAGAACAGCTGCTTCGGTCATGGGGGAGGACCTTTCCGCGTTGGGTCGAACGCGTTGGTACGGTGACAACTCTGAGAATACATGGCGTCTCGTTCGGTTATATCCAATTAGCGTGCCAAATGTCACAGAATCTGTAAGAACTCCTCACCATAGAGCGCGGAGAAATGACTACTGAAGCCGGCACAACCTGGACCATCGTTGTGGCTGCAGGTTCTGGCTCGCGTTTTGGCGGTGATGTCCCGAAACAATTCCTGGAGATCGCCGGCAAGCGGGTCGTCGACTGGTCCGTGGTTGCTGCCTCGTCGGTGAGTGACGGCGTGGTCGTCGTGGTCCCCAGAGGCTCGAGCGTCCGCGTCTCGGGCAGGGGTCTACCGTGCGAAGTCGTGTGTGTGACCGGCGGTGCAACGCGAAGCGACTCGGTTCGCTGCGGCCTCGCCCAAGTGCCGGACGCCGCGCAAGTGGTGCTGGTGCACGACGCAGCCCGACCAGTCGCATCACCGGCGCTGATGTCGGAGGTGGTTGCGGCAGTGCGCCATGGAGCCGACGCCGCAGTTCCGGTTGTCGGCGTGGTCGACACCATTCGTGACCTCGCAGGCAACAACATCGATCGCAGCCAGTTGCAAGCGGTGCAGACTCCGCAGGGCTTCTCCGCGGGAGCGCTGCGACAAGCTCATGCGACCGGGTCGCAAGCGACCGACGACGCAACGTTGGTGCAAGCTGTTGGCGGATCCACGGTGACGGTGCCGGGTGAACGATGGAACATCAAGGTCACCGAACCCGACGACGCCATCGTCGTTGCTGCCCTTCTCGGGGCACGATCGTGAGCATCCGTATCGGCCACGCATTCGACATTCACCCCTTCAGTGACGACCCCGATCGAGTCCTGGTACTGGGGGGCGTCAGCTTTCCGGGCGAACGAGCCCTGCACGGACATTCCGATGCCGACGTGATCGCCCACGCGTGCATCGATGCCATCTTGAGTCCCGCTGGCTTGGGCGACATCGGCCAGCTCTTTCCCGATACCGACCCGGCGCACGCCGGTGCGGACAGCATGGTGTTGCTGGCCGAAGCCATGAAACAGCTGCAAGCGGTCGGCGGATCCGTGGTGAACATCGATGTCACCGTGGTGGCAGAACGGCCGAAACTTGCACCGCGCAAAGCCGAGATCGAGCAGTGCTTGACCATGGCAACAGGGGCGCCAGTGACCATGAAAGGCAAGCGGGCCGAGGGCCTGGGTGCGCTCGGTCGGGGCGAAGGCATAGCCTGCTGGGCGGTGGCTCTCATCGATGTCCCCTGACATCATGTCATCAGTTGTTCTACCGAGGTCGAAGCTATGAGTTCACGTCGTAAACCACCGCCGGATCGTCGAAGCAACCGATCCCGCAACGAGAGCGGCGGCCGCCGGGGCGGACAACGAGGCACGACGCCGATGCGTGACAAGCCAGGCACATCGGGCAGCAGCGGCCGAGGCAAAGGACTGGGCGGCGATCAAGTCGAAGGCCGCCAAGCGGTCCGTGAGCTTCTGCTTGCGGGAACACGTCGAACTCGCGAGGTCGTCTTCGCCGCCGAGATGGACCCTGCTCAGATTCTCGACGAGATCACCGACCTGAGTCGCGAGGGCAATGTGCCGTTCCGCGAGGTGTCACGCAACAAATTCGAAGCCATGGCTCGCACCGACGCTCCCCAAGGCGTCGTGGCGTTTGCGGCGCCACTGCGACCGGTCGAGCTCGACGAGCTGGCCCGCCAACGCGGCACTACCCCGCCGTTGTTGTTGGTGCTCGATGGGGTCACCGATCCCCAGAATCTTGGTTCGATCCTTCGAGTGGCCGAATGTGCAGGCGTGACCGGCATTGTGCTTCCTCGGCATCGAGCCGCCCGCATCACTGCGTCGGTGACCAAGACAGCTGCTGGCGCCGTCGAGCATCTGCCCATGGCCCAGGTGGCCGGTATCCCGGCTGCACTCCAGCGGCTCAAGGAACTCGAAGTGTGGAGCGTGGGCTTGGACATGGTGGCCGACACCACAGTGTTCGATCTGCGAGTCGCGACCGACCCGGTTGCGTTGGTCCTTGGCGCCGAGGGCTCGGGCATCTCGCGACTGACACGAGAACGCTGCGACGTGGTGGCCAGAATCCCCCTCGCCGGCAGCCTGGGCTCGCTCAATGTCTCCACGGCGGCAGCCGTCGCGTGCTACGAAGTCGTGCGGCGGCGCACCGAATAACGTCGATGACCACCGCCCTGGCTGAGAACCATGACCGCAGCCGCGCTCGCATGCTTGTGTTGGCCATGTATTGTACTTGTATGTAACCTGTCTTTATGTTGGAGATCGTCGTTGTCGGTGTGGCGGCACTGCTGACGTCGATCTTGAGCGCTGTTGCCGGCCTCGGCGGCGGCGTGATTCTGTTGCTCGTCATTGCGCAGTTCGTGGCACCGACGATCGCCATCCCCATTCAGGGCGCCATCCAACTGGTCTCGAATGGTTCGCGGGCGGCGTTGCTGCGCAGCCAGATTTCCTGGCCAGTGGTCGGCTGGGCGTCGATTCTGCTTTTTCCTGCGAGCCTGCTCGGTGTGGCAGTGGCGACCTCGCTACCCGAAGATGTGGTGCGCTTGGCGCTGGCAGCATTCGTATTGGTGCTGGCATGGCGCCCCGATCTGTTGAAATCGAATGCTCGTTCTCGTACCCCCGACGACGCCAAGATCATGCTCGTCGGGGTGGGTGCTGCCTCGGGCTTGTTGAACTCGACAGTCGGCGCCAGCGGCCCCGTCACGTCACCGTTCTTGAAAGCCGTAACGGCATCACACAAAGCCTTCGTCGCCAGTGCCGCCATGACCAAGGTGCTGGCGCACATCTCCAAGCTGGTGGCGTTCAGTGCGCAGGGTTGGTCGATCAGCGACTACTGGGACACCATCGCTGTTGGTGTGGCCGGTGTGATTGTCGGCAGCTGGATCGGCACCCGCTTGCTCGATCGGGTGTCGGAAGCGAACCTGGACCTGCTGTTCAAGGTCGTGCTCACCGCGTTGGCAGCACGCGTGATCTTCACCGCGCTGACCTGACCCCGCGCCGGTGCGGTTCCGAGGCGACCCGGTTACTGATCCCGTCAGCACTGGGATCGATGGGTTTCGAAGTACCGTTCCTGGCAATGGCTATTCCTCATGATGTTGGCGGCGAGTTCAAGCCCGAACGGGGCGTGTTCGTGAACCGCACACTCAATATGCGGTCGGTCGAGGCCGTGGGCTACGACATGGACTACACCTTGATCCACTACAACGTCGACGTGTGGGAAGCGGCGGCCTTTGACGAGGCCCGTGATCTGCTGGCGGCGCAGGGTTGGCCGGTCGAGGATCTGAAGTTCGACCCCGAGGCGTTCACCATTGGATTGGTGTTCGACCTGAAGCTCGGCAATGTCGTGAAAGCAACGCGGTTCGGCTATGTGGTTCGCGCCCAGCACGGCGATCACCTCTTGACATTCGAGGAGCAGCGCGACGTCTATCGAGAAGACATCGTCGAGCTGTCGAGTTCGCGGTTTCGGTTCATGAACACCCTGTTCGAACTGTCACGAGCCAGTCTGTTCAGCCAGCTGGTTGCGCTGCAGGACGCCAAGTTGTTAACGGGTGTGCGTGACTACTTCCACCTGTACGACGCGATCGATGGAGCACTCGGCGAGGCGCACATGGCCGGCATCCTGAAGGCGAAGATCGTGGCCGACCCCGACCGGTTCGTAGATCGTGATCCCGACATCGCGGCCACGCTTCTCGACCAGCGACGGGCCAAGAAGAAGCTGGCGCTCATCACCAACTCCGACTGGGCCTACACATCCAAGATGATGAACTATGCGGTCGATCCGTATTGCCCCGACGGCATCACATGGCGTGATCTCTTCGACGTGGTGATCGTGTCGGCCAACAAGCCTCGCTTCTTCTCGGGCAACGACCCGATCTATCGCGTGGTCGACGAAGCCGAATCGCTGCTGCTGCCACACTCGGGGCCCCTCGAACCGGGCCACGTGTACTTCGGAGGAAATGCGAACTTGGTCGAGCAGAGCCTGGAATTGTCCGGCGGACAGCCGCTGTATGTCGGTGACCATCTCTTCGGCGACGTGCATGTCACCAAGGACGTACTTCGCTGGCGCACTGCGCTCATCGCCCGCGAGCTCGAGTCCGAGATCGCCGATGCCTGTGCCTTCGACGAACAACAAGACCACCTCGAGGATCTGATGGCCGAGAAGATCGTCGTCGATCGCCGCCAGGCCCAGCTGCGACTCGCTCGGGCGTACGGCCGCGGCGGTCAGGTCGCGACCGAGCTGGGTCAGGTCACTGCTCGCGCCATCGAACTCGACGAACAGATCGCACCGCTCGCTCGGGCGGCATCGGGTCTCGGTAATGCCATCTGGGGTCCGCTCATGCGTGCCGGCAACGACAAGAGCCTGTACGCCAGACAGGTGGAGCGCTACGCCGACGCGTACATGTCACGCGTGTCCAACCTGCGTTACGAAACGCCGTACGCCTATCTGCGGGCCGCCCGAGGCTCACTACCGCACGACAGTGTCACCCACCACCACGACCCCGACCCCGCTAGGGCTCGTGCTGGCGAATGCCAGGAGTGAGTGGGCGGCTCGCTGGATCGCACACCTTGACTTGATGCTGCTTGCGACCAAGTTCGAAGTGAGCGGCGGGCGGATCAATCGTCGCTGAGGACCTCAAGAATTTGTGGCGAGTACCACTTGAGTTGGCCGTGAGGCCCCGACTCAGCCATCTGAGACAACAACCCCGCCTCTTCGAGTTGCCGCAATGCCGACAGTGCGCTTGGTCGCGAAATAGAGAGCGAGCGCTCCACAATAGTGCTGTTGATAATTGGCTGGCGGAAGACAAGTTCGATTGCTTCGTTGGCGGCCCCTCTCGTGAGTTCGCGCACCGACTTGCGGTAAGACTCTCGGAGGTCCATCAGGCGTTCCGCTCGCAGCAGCGCGTCGGTCGCTTGCGTTTCGATTCCTTCGAGAAGCATGTTTAGCCACGGGTTGAAGTTTCCGGTCTCCCGTACGGTCTGGAGAGCGACGTAGTAGTCCTGTCGATTGCTTTCGAGGAAGGGCGACAGATACAGCAAGGGTGCAGGTATTCGTCCGCACCAAACCAAATAGAAGACGATCAATAGTCGGCCGAGCCTGCCGTTGCCATCGAGAAACGGGTGGATGGTTTCGAACTGGTAGTGGGCAAGTGCGATTCGTACGAGAACCGGCAAGTCCGATGACTCATGAAGAAAGAGCTCCAGGTCTGTAAGAAGAGCGCCCATCTCAAAAGGTGGGGGTGGGACAAAGGTTGCAGACATCACCGTGGCGTTGGATCCCCCGATCCAGTTTTGGGTCGTTCGGAAGTCGCCGGGGCTTCGCTCGCGACCTCGGACACCTCTTAGTAGCTCGCCGTGAATCTCACGTAGAAGACGGTTGCTGAGGGGGAGCGTCTCGAGGCGTTCCAACCCTGTCCGCATCGCGAGGATGTAGTTCACTACTTCTTCGAGATCAGGGTTGAGGACGTCCTCGGAGACCTCGGCGTTCAAGACCTCAACAAGTGTGGCTTGGGTTCCTTCGATCCGAGCCGATGAGAGGGCCTCGCGGCGCAAGTATGGAGTAACAAGAAGATCTGGATCAGGTAGAAGCCGGCCCACGCCTGCGAGCCTGCCGAGCGCAGCTTCGGCGTCACCGAGGCGGCGCGTGCTCTCGGCGGTGAGTTCGATCGATCGCGGCACTGGAGCTGGCAGGAAGGCAACATAGGGATATCGCCCGCCCACGGCTATGGGCTGGCCGAATATCGATGAGACGTAGTGCGATGCGTCCATCAAGCGAAGATACCTGTCTATAAAGGAAAGGCCCGTTTCCTTTATGGAAAGTCCCTGTCCATTAAGAATGTTGAAGGATGCAGTTGGGTCCGACTTGAGCCGTGTCGCCTACGACTCGGACTCACATTTTCGGACGTACTGACCGGCTATTGTGCGCCTAGCCCGGTGTCCCAAAGAAGCTACGGCAGCGATGTCGAGGCTGACGCGAAAACTCACTGTGTTCGAGGCCGGACGGCTCGCCTGTGACCACCGTGTGACCACGGGCCTATTCTGCGAGCGGTTCAGCAGCCAAAAACAGAAATCCCCCGCCTACTGGCGGGGGAGTTACGTAGAGCCCGAGGCGAGACTCGAACTCGCTACCTCCTGTTTACAAGACAGGTGCTCTACCGGGTGAGCTACTCGGGCAAGCTGCATAGGGTAGTGGGCTCAGACGAAAGGCGACTCAGGGAAATCTGGCGAGGGTGCTCGCAATGGGTCTCTCGACCGGCCACACTCGTTGCGTGCCTTTGTCGAAGATAGAGATGTCGCTCATCGAGTTCGAACGAACCTGGTGGGCCGACGATCAGCCAAAGGATGCGGCGATCGCCGAACAGTTCTCGTTGACCACTGCCGAGTATTACGAGCAACTTCATGCTCTGATTGACTCTGATGAGGCCCTGCAACATGATCCGCTCGTGGTGCGTCGACTGCGTCGCATGCGTGACCGCCGTCGTCGTGAACGTTTCGGCGAGATCGCAGATAGCTCCGGAAGCTGACGAGCGCATCTGATGAGTTCCTCGGCAGCCCGCGGAGCCGTGCTGGTGGCAGTTGCCGCCTTGCTGGTCTTCCTCGTTTTGCGCGGCGCGGCCGACAATTCGCAGTTCCCGCTTGCAACGGGACCCACGACTGATCCCACCCCGACGGTCGCTGCAGATCTCACCGTCACGCCCGAAGACGCAGTTGCCGTCGGCGCAGAAACAGTCGAGGTCGATGTCAGCACTGCTCGCGATAACAGCGAGGTCTCGGTATTGGTGGCGAACGGCACGACGGTCACAGGGCAGGCTGGTCGGCTTACCTCGCAACTACGGAATCAAGGCTTTCAGACACGAGAACCTCGAACCGCCAACCTCCTGACGACGTCGACAATCTATTACCGGCCTGGGTTTGCTGCCGAGGCGGCGGTGGTGCGCAACGTGCTCGGTGTGTCCACTCTTATTGCCTCCATGCCTGAGCCAGATCCGATCGTGGGTGAAGGTATCGACCTGGTGCCAGTCGATGTTCTCGTGCTCGTCGGCGCCGACGACCTCTCCGAATCCTGAACCGTTCGGCCTGGAACCGACGCTGCGCAACGCAACGCAACTCCGCGAGATCTATGGTGCCGTCGCATGCGGGTAGTGATTGCTCCGGACAAGTTCAAGGGCACGGCCACCGCTGCTGAAGTCGCCACGGCCGTGGCCGCGACGGTGCAAGCACTCGGGCATACAACAGTCGTTGTGCCCATGGCCGATGGCGGCGATGGCACATTGGATGCTCTCGGCGGTGCCAACCGAACGACCACGGTCACCGGACCGAACGGGCAGTCTGTCGAAGCTGCCTGGCGACTCTCGCAGCGCGTGGCGGTGATCGAGATGGCGCTGGCGTCGGGCCTGGTCGTCGCGGGGGGCCCCGACAACAACGACCCACTCAACGCTACGACCCGCGGCACCGGAGAATTGATCGAAGCCGCGGTCGCTCGGGGCGCGCAACGCATCATCGTCGGCCTGGGCGGATCAGCAACGACCGACGGCGGCATGGGTGCGATCGAGGCCATTGGTTCTCCCGCCCGACTGGCAGGTGTTCGAATCGAGGTTGCGACCGACGTGAACACCCGGTTCGTCGATGCTGCTCGTGTGTTCGGCCCCCAGAAGGGGGCGACACCGAAGCAAGTGGCTTTCCTGGAATCGCGCTTGCGCGGCCTGGCCGAGCGCTATCGGGACAACTACGGGGTCGATGTCGAATCGGTCGTCGGGGCGGGCGCCGCCGGCGGGCTCGGTGGCGGGTTGGTTGCCCTGGGCGCAACCATCGTGAGTGGGTTCGATCTGGTTGCCGAGGAACTCGGCCTTTTCGAGGAGATCGAACACGCTGATCTGGTCATCACCGGCGAGGGCCAGCTCGACGCCGAGTCTTTCGACGGCAAGGTTGTGGGTGGGGTGGCAGAGATGGCTGCCGAGGTCGGCGCCCGACTGATTGTCGTTGCCGGTTCCATCGACGGCTCGCCTGCCGACTTCGAGCTCGGCCCAGAAGGCATGGCCATATCACTGGTCGAGGACTTCGGCAAAAAGGCGGCGATGCGCGACCCCGCCAGCCTGGTGGCCCAGGTGGTGGATCGGGTGTTGTCACAAGCTGACTGAAGGCAGCCGGTCAGGGCAGGTGCAGCCACGTGCTTGGTTGCGCCTCGACAAGAAGAAAACCCCGGCCATGCGATGAGCGAAATCCATCTCACGCCTCTAGAGTTAGCACTCTCGTATTGAGAGTGCTAGCTGCCTAGGGAGGGCCCCGCACCATGGCTAAGTCCATTACATTTGACGATCAAGCTCGTCGTTCGCTCGAAAAAGGGATGAACACGCTCGCTGATGCAGTCCGAGTCACGCTCGGACCCAAAGGTCGCAACGTCGTTCTCGACAAGAAGTGGGGCGCACCCACGATCACCAACGACGGTGTGTCGATCGCAAAGGAAATAGATCTTGAAGATCCACTCGAGCGCATTGGCGCCGAGCTGGTCAAAGAGGTCGCAAAGAAGACCGACGATGTAGCAGGCGACGGCACCACTACCGCCACGGTTCTTGCCTGGTCGATGGTTCGTGAAGGCCTCAAGAACGTGACCGCGGGTGCAAATCCCATGTCGGTCAAGCGTGGTATCGAGGCTGGCGTCGAAGCTGCAGTTGCCTCGATCAAGAAGAGCGCCAAGCCGGTCAACGACAAAGAACAGATTGCACAGGTTGCATCGATCTCAGCCGCTGACACCGAGATCGGCGACGCCATTGCTGCCGCCATCGACAAGGTCGGCAAAGACGGTGTGATCACCGTCGAAGAAAGCCAGACCTTCGGTATGGATATGGACCTGGTCGAGGGCATGCGCTTCGACAAGGGCTTCCTGTCGCCCTACATGGTGACCGACCCCGAGCGTATGGAAGCCGTCATGGACGATCCCTACTTGCTGCTCGTGGGCTCCAAGATCGGCGCGGTGCGCGATATTGTCCCCGTGCTCGAGCAAGTCATGCAGTCGGGTAAGGGACTGGTGATCATCAGCGAAGACGTCGAGGGCGAAGCACTCGCAACGCTCGTGGTGAACAAAATCCGTGGCACGTTCAACTCGGTGGCCGTGAAGGCCCCCGGCTTTGGCGACCGCCGCAAGGCAATGCTGCAGGACATGGCCATCCTGACCGGTGGCCAGGTCATCACCGAAGAAGTCGGCCTCAAGCTCGAGAACGTCGGGCTCGACATGCTCGGTCAGGCTCGCAAGGTCGTCATCACCAAGGACGAAACCCTCATCATCGAGGGCGCCGGCAAGAAGTCCGACGTCGCGGGTCGCATTGCCCAGATCAAGAGCGAAATCGAAAACACCGACAGCGACTACGACAGCGAGAAGCTGCAAGAGCGTCTGGCCAAGCTGAGCGGCGGCGTTGCTGTCCTCAAGGTCGGCGCCGCTACCGAGGTCGAGCTCAAGGAAAAGAAGCACCGCATCGAAGATGCTGTTTCGACCACCAAGGCTGCCATCGAAGAGGGCGTTGTTGCCGGCGGTGGCGTCACGCTGCTTCGGGCCCAGAAGGCCGTCGAGAAGCTCATCGAGTCGATCGAAGATCGTGACACCGCAACCGGTGCTCGCATCGTCGCCAAGGCGCTCGAAGGCCCACTCCACCAGATTGCCATCAACGCCGGCATGGACGGTGGCGTAGTTGTCGACAAGGTGCGCAACCTGAAAGGCAGCAACGGCCTGAACGCTGCTACCGGCGAGTACGAAGACCTGGTCAAGCTCGGCGTGATCGATGCTGCCAAGGTGACGCGCTCTGCACTGCAGAACGCTGGTTCCATCGCCGCACTGTTCCTGACGACCGAAGCGGTCATCAGCGATCTGCCCGAAGAAGAAGGCGCTGGCGGTATGCCAGACATGGACTTCTAGCAAGTCCAAACGCCAAGACATTCTGCACGAAGGGGCGCCGATGGCGCCCCTTCGTCGCGTCCGGCAATTGTCCATGCGCCTCAATTGTCCACGCGCCTGGCGCATGGACAATTGCGGCTAGCCAGATCGGCCACTGGCCCGAATGCGGAAACTATTGTGGTGCCGCTAGTGGGCGACGTCTTCGCAGGTGTGGCACTCGAGTTGGATTGTCGAGTGCGCTATGCCGAACTTCTCGGCGAGATCGTCCTGTACTGCATGCATGGTTTCTTGGGCATCGTGCAACCCGAGGGCTTCGTCGATGACCACGTGAGCGGTCATGGTGGACGAACCGGGACCGAGCGAGCGAGTGTGAATATGGTGCACGTCGTTGAACCCTTGGGTCGATCGCAGGAACTCGTCGATCTGGTCGATGTCTGCGTTGAGCGGTGCTCGGTCGAGAAGTTCGCCGCTGGCGGCTCGCAGCACGTTGTAGGTGCCGTGCAACACCAGGGCGTTGATCAGCAACGATGCGGCGGGATCGATCCATGTGTAGCTCGTGCCTTGCAGAACGAGCCCAGCCATGACCACTACGACCGAGCCGGCCAGGTCGACGATCAGGTGAAGGCGAGCGGCCTTGAGAGACAGGTGTTCACCTTCGCCCAGAATCAGCACGCTGGCGCCGTTGACTACGATGCCGGCCATGCCGATCAGAATGACGCCGCCACCGTCGACATCGACAGGGTCGAACAGTCGCCCGACAGACTCGTAGGCGATCCACACGATCGAGCCGAGCAGCAGCAAACCCGACGTGTACCCGCCGAGTGCGTCGATCTTGCCCCAGCCGTAGCTCATCGATGTCGTTGCGGGGCGACGTAGCAATACCAGCGCTACGAGCGCAGTGAGCAGGCCTACGGCATCGACGATCTGGTGCAGCGCGTCGGCCAGTACGACCACCGAGCCGAGTGCCAAGCCAACGATGACCTGGACAACAGCGAACGCGACATTGACGCCTGCTGCACAACCGAGACGAGTGCTGCTGACCTGGCTGTGATCGTGGCTGTGTCCGGCGTGAGAGTGATCGTGCGCAGCCATTGCTCAACGATACGGGTTCCTGGCGGCGATGTGAACGGCAGTCCAACGTCGATGTGGTCGGTTCGCCGGTCACAGTTGGCTCGTCGGCAGGTGATCTCGGTGGGGTGGGGATAGCGTCTAGTAGTGGGTCGTGGTCGCACACAGACAGTGATGGCACATCATTTCGATGGTGAGACGTTGCGCCGTCGCCCCGAAGAACTAGTGGTCGAAGAACCGTTGACGGTACGCATCAACGAGGTCGACGTCGCCACCACCATGCGCACACCGGGCCACGATTTCGAGTTGGCCGTTGGTCTACTGCACGCCGATGGTGCACTCGGCGGCGCGCCAGTCGTCGACATCCGCTACTGCGCGACCGGCACAGCCGTGGATACCGAATTCAATGTGGTGTCGGTGCTGGCTCCGGGTGCGCCCGAAGCTGTACCCCGTCTCGGCGTCATCAGCTCATCGTGCGGACTGTGCGGCACCGAAGCAATCGGCGAGCTGGTCGAGCGCATCTCACCTGTTGCCCCGGCGCCAGCGATTCGCGAAGAGGTGCTGCTGCGCATCGTCGGCGCAGTGGCCGGCCATCAGCCTGTATTCGACCGAACGGGTGGCCTGCATGCGGCGGCGTCATTCGATGCCGACGGCACGTTGCTCGAAGTCCGCGAAGACATTGGTCGCCACAACGCCGTCGACAAGGTAGTGGGCCGCATGCTGCTCGATGGCGACTTGCCGGCGACCGGCCTGGGTCTGTTTGTCAGCGGGCGAGCGTCATTCGAGATGGTGCAAAAAGCCTGGGCGGCGGGATTTGTCGCCGTTGTTGCCGTGAGTGCGCCGTCGGCGCTGGCGGTCTCGGCGGCCGACGCGGCGGGCATGCAGCTGGCCGGCTTCGCTCGAAACGGCACTCTGAACGTGTATGCCACCATCCCACCACCAGACGCACCTGCTGCTGATTCGGCGGCCGAAGGAGAACCGGTTTTATGACCATGAACGACATCCGCCCCGCAACTGGACAGGGCGTACTGCACCTGTTCTTCAAGACCTCGCCTGCCGTCGACAGCGCTGCTGCGGTGGCGGCGGTCAAGGCAGCCCGTGGTCGCGATGACCAGGTCGTGTCGGTTGCCATGCTGGGCCACAAAGCTGACGTCGCCGTCATGGGAGTCGGACCCAACCTGTGGTCGCTGCGCGAACTGCAGACCGACCTGGTTGCATCTGGGCTCGAGTTGGTCGACAGTTATGTGTCGCTCACCGAGCTGAGCGAATACTCGAAAGGCATACCCGAAGAGATGCAGAACATGCGTCTGTATCCGGAGCTGCCGCCCGAGGGCAAGCACGCCTGGTGCTTCTATCCCATGTCCAAGAAGCGGGTCGGCGACGTCAATTGGTTCACCCTCGAATATGACCGGCGCAAAGAGCTCATGTACGAACACGGCACGTCTGGTCGCAAATTCGCCGGCCGCATCGTGCAGCTGATCACCGGTTCAACTGGCCTCGATGACTACGAATGGGGCGTCACCTTGTTCGGCGTGCACCCCGATGACCTGAAAGAAGTCGTGTACACCATGCGCTTCGACGAGGCATCTTCGGTCTATGCCGAGTTCGGTCCGTTCTACACCGGCATGGTCGCAGAGCTCGCCGAGATCCTGGCCTGAGTAGCGACGGTTCGCACGTTTGCCCGAGACCGGCGATACTGGGTGGGTGACTCAGGGCCGCTCAGGTCGGCTGACCCCGCCGACCGCGTTTGTCTTCACCGACGTTGTCGGTTCTACCAAGCTGTGGGCAGCCGACCCAGAAGCCACCGGGCGCAGCTTCCTGATCCACGACGCTGCCGTTCGTACGGCGCTCAAGGACAACAACGGCGAGGTCTTTGGCTGGGCCGGTGACTCATTTCGGGCGGCCTTCGAAGATCGTCATGACGCCGTTGCTGCGTGCAGGATGGTGCATCAAGAGCTGGCCAATGCCGATTGGGGCAATGGCCCGGCGCTGACCGTTCGCATCGGTGTCACCTTTGGACAAGCGCTGCATCGCGACGGCGAATACTTCGGCCCGACGCTCAACACTGCTGCTCGCCTCGAGGAGATGGCCAGGCCAGGCCAGACGGTATTGAGCGCGGCTGCTGTTGCCGGACTGGATGGCGTCACGATCACGGCGCTTGGTCGCCAGCGTGTGCGTGATGTGGCCGAGGCCATTGAACTCTTCCAGCTGGGCCAGCAGCGGTTTGCGCCGCTACGCACGGTCGACGCGTCGTTGTCGACGCTGCCGCCGCTGACCGGCACACTCGTTGGCCGCTCCGCAGCCATCACCCAGACCCTGGCCGGCCTCGATGACCGCCATCCGGTTGTTATCGTCGGCACAGGTGGGGCGGGCAAGACCCGCTTGGCGATCGAAGTCGCCCATCAAGCCATGCGTAATCACCCCGATGGCTGTTACTTCGTGGATCTGGCGCCGGTCACCGGCGGCGCTTCAGCGGGTGCAACGATCGCCCGCAGTTGCCGGATCAAGCTGACCCGAGACGACGCCCTTCAGGAGATCGCCGAGCATTTCGCGGATCGACACGCACTGCTGATCCTGGACAATTGTGAACACATGGTCGACTACGCCGCCGCGTTCGTGAAGCTGCTGAGCGTCGAAGCGCCGGGGCTTCGGCTACTCGCCACCAGCCGCGAGCGGCTGGGAATCGCCGGTGAATGTCTGGTCAGACTCGGACCGCTCGACACCGGCGCCGACGGCGCCGCAGTCGACCTGTTCGTGCAACGAATCCGTGATCATGCGCCCGAGTTCGACCCTTCGACAGCCGAGATCGTCAAGATCGCCCAGATCTGTGAGCATCTCGATGGCATTCCATTGGCACTCGAACTGGCTGCTGCTCGAGCTGGCGTTCTTGGCCTCAGTCATTTGCTCGACGGCATGCACGACCGGTTCCGCATGCTGTCATCGGGTCGCGGCGACGGCACCCGCACGCTGCGCGAAGCCATCGACTGGAGCTTCGGGCTGCTGTCAGAACACGAACAGGACTTCTTCACCCGCTGCGGAATTTTCAACGGATCGTTCGACTTACGCGCCGCATCGGCACTGGTGCCGGAGCTGGATCCACTCGATGTCGCCGACCTGTTGCATTCACTCAGCCAAAAGTCGCTGATCGTCGCCGAAGGAGCCTTGGGCGGGCGGTTTCGTCTATTGGAAACGATTCGGGCCTACGCCATGTTGCGGCTCGACGAACTCGGTCTTGAAAAAGCCGTCGGCCAACGCCACTTCGAGCACTACCGCGATCTGGTTTCGGTCGACCAGTTCGTCGAAGCCTCCGATCTCGATCGGGCCGTTCGACTGGCTCCCGAATGGTCCAATATCGCAGGAGCACTCGAATGGGGATCGGATCGAGAGCTGTGGCGCGACACGGCCAAGCTGGCCATTGGTTGCTTGGGGCTGTGGGAAGACGCCGTGCCCACCGTCGAAGGGAAGCGATGGGTGCAGCAAGTCCTTTCGAATATCGATCCTGAGCTCGTCGAAGCGCATCGGTTGCGTTACGGACTCTCGGCGTTCGAAGCTCAGCTCGACAATTTCGACGAGGTGAAGAACCTGCTCGCCCAGACTTGTGAGAGCCCGGTCATCGAGCTTCGTGCCAACGGGCTGGCGCTGATGGGCTACTTGGCGGCACGGGTGACACCCAAGGCATCAGTGCCCATGTTCAACGCTGCAGAGCAGTTGGTAGCTGATCACGAGTTGGGTCACGACACGGCCATAGCGACCATGTGGGCGCGCGGAGCCCACGCCCTGTACGCCCAGGATCTCGACGAGGCGTACCGCTGTTTTCGCAGCGGTTTCGATCTGGTACGCGACGCCCCCCATCGCACCGTGAACACCATCTTTGCCGGCCTGTCATTGGCAACCGTGCAACTGCTGCGCGACCGGCCGTCGGAAGCCCTGGCGACGCTCGACTCGCACAACTGGGCCGATTCACGCTGGGACTCGTCGCCCATCCTGCGGGCGGTGGCGCTCATCGATCTCGACCGGGCGAACGAGGCCACCGAATTGGTCTTTGCCTACGCCGCAGAGTCCCTTCATGGTCGGCTCTATCGCATGAGCAACGACGCAATGATCGGGTTTGCTGCCCTGGCGCTGCATCGCGGCGAGCATGAACATGCCTGGACACTCATGCAGCAGGCCGTCACCCCTCGCACGCCGTTCACGATCGGCCTGGTCGAGGGACTGGCCGACCGTATCGAGCGCGGCGAAGAGCTGCGATCGCTACACCGCGACCGCACCACATCGCTGTCCGAACTCGACGCCATCGCGCATGTGCGAGCCGAACTCGATCGCATGGGTGCCGCCATCAAAGACCGCACCAGCAGCTAGCGTCCTGGCCGGTCTCGGGTAGTGCTGGGAGGCCGCACGGATAGCGACAGGGTCAGAAGCCTCAGGCTCTTGTTCGCAAGCAAACCCGCAGGGTGGGTTGACACCGACGGGCCGTTGGGCCACGGTGCAGCTTGCTCTCGAGTCGAAAGTAGTCAGCTATCCGCTGAACCTCTAGACACTGACTACGCGTGGTCGGGATTGTTGGCGAAGAGCCAACGCAGCAGTGCAATGCCGATGGCGGCTGCGACTAACTGAGCTGCGACGAAGCCAACCGCATTGCCAGGATCGATGCCGGCGAAGCTGTCTGACATGGTCCGGGCAATGGTGACCGCCGGGTTCGCAAAGCTGGTCGATGCGGTGAAGAAGTAGGCGCCACCGATGTAGCCGGCGACGGTGGCGGCAGCGAGTGTGGGTCGACCAGCGGTGACCACCCCGTAGATGACCAGCAGTAGCCCGATCGTGGCTATGCCTTCGCTGAATATCAGGTTGAAGCCTGATCGGTCCTTGTCCGAGATGTTGATCGCGGCCAGGTCGAACATGATGTTGGCTGCCATGACCCCGGCGATACCGCCGGTGATCTGGGCGATTGTGTAGCCGACGAGTTCGCCGGTGGTGACCGTGCCACGGACTCGTTCGGCCATGGTCACGACCGGGTTGAAGTGGGCACCCGACACGGGTTGCATGGCCAGGATCAATGCCAGAAGAACTCCAGCAGTGGCGAAGGCATTCGCGAGCAGCTGCACCGCGACGTCGTCGCTGAGCCGTTCGGCCATGATGCCGGAGCCGACAACACCGGCAACGAGCAAGCCGGTGCCGAGGAACTCGGCAACCAGCTTTCGTGGATCGAGTGCAGACACGCGTGGAGGGTACTTGCGGACGCGTTAGCAGCAGCTCTTGGTGGCGCCAGCTGCGGGCACTTCGGGAGCGGCCGACGCTTCGGGCGCACAACACATGGTCAAGCCATCGCCGGAGATGACTTCGTTTTCCATCTGTTCGCTGTCGCCGGTGCGAACGTAGAACTCCCACCGGATGGTGTCGGGACCCTGCAGCCAGGTCTCGGTCTTCTCGGCATAACAGCACACCGTGTCGTCGATACCGGTTGTCTCGAGGCCCGCTTGAATCAGGCGTTGTTCTGCGGCGATCACTTCTTCGGAGGTGGAGACTTCGACGCCGAGATGGTTGATGGTGCCGTCTTGGCCACCTTCGAACAGCACCAGCTTCAACGGAGGATTTGCGATGGCGAAGTTGGCGTAGCCGGGGCGAAGGCGAGCAGGTTCGGTGCCGAAGAGCTTGGTATAGAACGCAATGGAGTCTTCGAGGTTGGTCACATTCAGCGCCAACTGGAGTCGCTGCGTGGTCGGAGTATCAGTCATATTGATCATGGTCAATATGCTACCCACATATCGACAGATGTGGAACTATTAATTGACAACACGTATAAGTAGTGGCAAAATTAGTTAATGGCAGCACGTAAGCGTTCCTCCAACAAAGCCACCCCTTCCGACTCAGAGATGACGTTCGGCCAATTCCTCCAAGTGTTCCCTGATCACGACGCCTGTCTTGAATACCTCAAAGACCGCTTCTACCCCGATCACATGGACTGCCCCAACCAGTCGTGCCGTCGTTCAACCCGCTTCCACAAGATCGCTGACCGCTCCGCATACTCATGCCAGTACTGCGGACATCACGTCTACCCGACCGCTGGCACGATCTTTCACAAATCAACCACGTCGCTACAGCTTTGGTTCTGGGCCATCTACCTGATGTCATCCACTCGATGCGGCATCTCAGCAAAGCAGCTAGAGCGCGAGATCGGTGTTTCGTATCCGACCGCTCACCGCATGGTCAAACTCATCCGCTCGCTGCTGTCCGATGCTGACCCTGCGAACCTGCTCGGCTCCGTCACGGGCAAAGTCGGGATGGACGAGACGTTGGTGGGCGGCAAGCCACGCGCTGGTGAAGTCAAAGGCAAAAAGGACGTGCGCCGCTTCGTAGAAGAAAAGGACAAGGTGTTCGACATGGTCGAACGTGGCGGACAAATCCGTGCCGTCGTGATCTCAGACCGCACCGCCGACACCCTCTGAAGCCACGCAGTCACACACGTACTCCCCGAATCAACCGTGTTCACCGATGAATTTAAGTCGTACCACAAGGTCGGTCAACAGTTCCGCAGCCACCGCCGCATCAAGCACAAGCAAGGCATCTACGTCGCCGCGACGTACACACCAACACCATCGAAGGCTTCTTCGGCCTATTCAAGAACGGCCTTCGCGGCGTGTGCCACTCGGTCAGCTCCACCTACTTGCAGTCCTACCTCGATGAATACGCGTTCCGCTACAACCGTCGAGGCGGCGCTCAACCGATCTTTTGGGCATCCTCGGCCGAGTGGAAAAGGCAGCGGGTTGAGGCTCTAACCGAAGGGTTCATCGCGAATTACAAATATGTAATACTAAATAGCTACTAACATCGTTTAAATTAGTATCTAGGCGCTGGACTTGGTCCAAGGAGCAACGGAAGGGTTGAAATGAAAATACCACAGAGCCCGCCAGACCTCGACGATTTGGTTAAAGGTGCGATTTCTACCGACCTAATTCGAGCCATAAGTAGCATGTCGCCCCTCGATCAAAAGGGTCGCTACTTGCATTGGGATGACCTGAGATACAAGACGCCTCCAGACGGACTGACAGCAGAGCAATGGTGGGTCGGAACAGCGTTCGCTCGCAGGTCTATAGCGAGGCCACTGCCACTCCGCGGAGTTGATGGCAAAGAGTTCAAATTTTGCAATATCGACCACATTCAACAGGTCGTGCACCATATTGATCAACAGGCCAGCGGCCAGATTCTCGCCGACGACGACGTCACAAATCTCACGTCCAGCGATCGGTATCTAGTTAGCTCGCTAGTCGAGGAGGCAATCACCTCTAGCCAGCTTGAAGGTGCAGCGACCACCCGACGGGTAGCCAAGGAGTTGCTTCAGACAGGCCGTCCGGCACGGAACCGCCACGAGCAGATGATCTTGAACAACTACAAAGCGATGCTTTCCGCGGAAACGATGGCGAAGACAGGCGAGCCCCTTACGGTGCAAGCGGTCCTTGACCTTCATCGGATCGTTACGGCTGACGCCCTTGACGATCCTGAGGACGCAGGACGCCTGCAGTCCGATGAAGAACAACGAATCGTAGTCCGATGGGACGATGAGATTCTCCATCGTCCACCGCCAGCGTCTGAGTTGCCTGATCGCATGCAGCGCATGTGCGACTTCGCCAACGGCGAGTTGACAGAAGGTTTCACGCACCCGGTCGTACGGGCGATTGTGCTGCACTTCTGGCTTGCATACGACCATCCATTCGCCGATGGCAACGGCCGAACCGCTCGCGCTCTCTTCTACTGGAGTCTGCTGCGAGACGGCTACTGGCTCGCCCAGTACATCTCAATTTCGAGCATTCTCCGCAAGGCGCCTTCCAAGTATGCGAAGTCATACCTCCATGTCGAGACCGATGGCAACGACATGACATATTTCATCATCTATCAACTCAAGGTCATTGAGAGAGCTATCGATGCACTGCGAGAATACCTAGGCAGGAAGGTTGCTGAGACACGACAAATCGAGACGTTGCTGCGTGGATCGCAACTACTTAACCATCGTCAGCTGGTTGTGGTTGGTGACGCACTTCGGGATCCAGGTCAGCCATTCACGATCAAGGCACAATCCATGCGACATCGCGTGACATACCAGTCTGCTCGAACGGACCTGCTTGGACTTGTAGATCTTGGGCTGTTCACTAAGAAAAAGGCTGGCCAGAAGTACATATTCAAACCAGAGGAAGACCTCAGTGAGCGCTTAGAGAGTCTCGTCGAGACTTCCTAGAAGTGCTCGCTTGTCATGCCAAGAACTAGGAAGCCCAGAAATCAGGCGCGACCGGGCTCAAGGGCTGGCTGTTGTTCGGCCCCGGCCCTCATAGCTCCCTTGCTTCGATAGCTCGCTTCGCATCCTCTAGCGTCGTGTTGCCACTCTTCTTGGCTTCTACGTCGGGTTGCTGCTCCGCCCGCTTCGCCAGTTCGGCTTCCTGCTCCGCATGCGATGGCCGTTCGCCAGCGCTTCGCTTTTTCTTCGACATCTGTGGCCTTCCCGATCCATCTCAGATCATGATGTTCCATCATAGGTGATGATTTTGGGTTCATTTTTCGTTGTGTTTCCTTGTCACTTTTACGTGTCATAACTTGATAGTTGCCAGAGATGTCAATACGTAATTTCTGTGGCAGACTGGCACGGTGGCTCACGTACTCGATGCAACCGTTCAAGAATCTGCGTTGCGGCCGCTGTGCTGTCCTGGTCTCGATGATCCGTCGCTGAGCGAAGCCGAGGCCGAAGAGATCGTGGTCATGCTCAAGGCACTGGCGGACCCGGTTCGGTTGCGGCTCATGAACTTGATTGCGCGGGGCGGCGAAGCATGCGCTTGTGATCTGCCCGCTGCGCTTGGTCGCTCTCAACCAACGGTCAGTCACCATCTCAAAGTGCTGGTCGAAGCCGGTCTGCTCGAACGCGAAAAACGTGGCAAGTGGGCGTGGTTCGCAGTGCGCACCGAACAGCTGCAAGCGCTGGGTGGTGTCTTCCAAATCGTCGACCCCGCAGCCCATAGTTCCACGTGATCCAAGCGGGCCTACCAAGTACCTGTGCCTAGGTGCTGAGCAACGGGGTCAGGGGACGACGACCTCGAGCAAGGTCAGATCAGCCGAAGCATCGTGCAGGCTCCACGTGACGCCTACTGGAATGGCGACGCTGTCGCCAACAGCCAGTGCTGTGGGCTCAGAGTCGTCGACGACAAAATGGGTGGCGCCCTCGAGCACGAACAGAAACCAGAACTCACTGTCGTGACTGGTGGAAGCGGTTGCGGTTTCGCCCGCGTTGCGAAGGATGCGGACGCTGGCCAAACCCTTGGTGGCCTGTTCGATTGCGGTGTGCTGCACTTCGAAGCACGGATGCGCCGCTGGCCCCCATGGGACCTGCGCGGCCTGATGACGCACGAAGGTCTGCCCGCCGAAGTCCCGGTCGGGGTCGATGTTGCTGGTCGGCAAGTCGAGTTCGTAGTCGAAGAAGGTGGCGTGCTCAGCCGGGCAACCAATCTCGACCACCTGCGCACCCGCTGAACTTTCCAGCACACGGTGGCGGATGTGCGGTGGTTGTAGCACGCAATCGCCGGCTTCGAGCCGAAACGGTTCGCCCTGGTCTTCGTACACCACGTCGACCCAGCCGCGATGACAGAAGATCATCTGAAAGCGAATGGCGTGATGGTGCACGAGATCAGGAACAGGACCGCCGTCGCACACCTCGATGTGTGACGCGATGAAGCGACCGCCGAGTCGGGAAGGAATGAGATCGCGGTAGCGCATGCCCGCCCGCCCTATCACCCAGTTCGCGTCGTCGCCTGCTAGCGAGAACACGAGCTCGGGCGCCAGTTCGGGCACGACGACCGTGGTGACCGCCGGGTCGACGAATTCGATTTCGACGCCGTTGGGTGCGGTCAGCCGTGGCGCTGCACCGGACTCGATCCGCACCACCTGCGACGGTGATGTCGACGCGCTGATCGCGGGATCCAGACACAGGCTGAGGCCGCCATGCGACACGACAGCCATGGCCGGGTTGTCGGCCGGGCTGATGCGATCGAGCCGGAAGCCGAGCTCGTCGGTGAAAAAGGAAAGTGTCTCGTCGAACGGATGCCCGCTCACGGAAATGCTTGCCTGTGCAGACCCAGATGTCATGGCTGAAACGCTACGGCTTACTACAGCAATCTCCTAGCTGACAGATGCGCCCAGCAGCGTGCCGATCAGCCATGTCAACACCAGGGCCGCTGCACCCAAGCCGACCTGGCGGGCCACGGTGCGAATCTTCGACTTGCCGGTGAAGAACGACAGCGCGAGACCGACGCCCGCCGCAGCGACCAAACCGAGCACGATGGAAGCCACCAGTGCCCCGGTGCCATCGGCGAACAGCCATGGCAGCAAAGGAATGAAGGCGCCGATCGAGAACGCAATGAAGCTGCTGACTGCCGCAGCGACAGGCTGGCCGGTTTCGGCGGGATCGACCCCGAGTTCTTCACGAGCGTGCACTTCGAGAGCGATTTCGGGGTCCTCGTGGACCGCCTCGGCCATCTGCATGGCTTGCTTCTTGTCGATGCCACGGCTGGTGTAGATCGCCGCCAGCTCTCGTGTTTCGAGCTGTGGTTTCTCGGCAATGGACTCGCGCTCACGATCGAGTTCGAACTCGATCAGTTCGCTCTGCGCCTTGACCGACACATACTCGCCCGCGGCCATCGATGCTGCGCCGGCGAGCAAGCCGGCAACACCGGCAATGAGGACCGACGATCCGCCGGTATCGGCCGCAGCAACTCCGACGATCAGGGCAACGTTGGAGACCAAGCCATCACTGACACCGAAGACGGCAGCCCGGGCAGTGCCGCCTTGGACATCGCGATGGTTGTGCACCATGTGGTCGTGATGATGGTCGTCTCCCATGCGCCAAACCTACCGCCGATTGAATACCTGTGCAGGAGTGAATCGGGTCTTTGCCGCGCCAGACTGCTAGCGATGTCCGCCAACAGTCCCTCCCTTGGCGACGATGAGACGACCTTCACTGCATACAGCACGGCCCTGGCCGACGCTTTCGAGCTGGTTGCCGAGTCGTGGTTCGTTGAATTGGTCGAGAAGCGGGTGCCGGGCGCCACCGCAGATCACGGCCGCGCCGATGCGCTCCGGGCAGCGGCAGCAGAGACTGCCGCCCAGCTACGGGCGCTGCTTGCGGCAGACATTGCCGTGCAACAGGTGGGGCCGCTGGAGATCCTGCGGCGCTCGGTGGTGGGCGCGCCGACCGAGATCCTGCAAGCCGTCGGGGCCGAACCCGTGCAACGAGATGACTTCGCGGTGACGAACTTTCCCGGCGACGTGTTCGACCTCACACCTGCTTCATTTGCGGACGTGGATCCAACCTTGCACGAGCCAGGCCTGGTGTGGGGCGCAGCGAAGGCGCACATCCATCTGCGTCGGCGTCGTGAGGCTGGCGGCCAATAGGCTCTGCAGCATGAGCGAAGACAGCACGCCTGCATCGAACCCGATCGTTGTTCTCTCAACTGATCTGATGGACCGGTCCAAGATCAGCGCCGCGCTACCCGATGCCAAATTCGTTCGGTCCACCGACAAGGTGGTCGAAATGGCAACGCAGGACACGCTGGTGATAGTGGACCTCGGCCGCCTCGACGACCCGTCGATACTGGCGACCATCGACGCTCGAGTGATCGCCTTCGGTAGTCATGTCAACGAGGAGCCGCTGGCAGCAGCTGCCGCCACTGGAGCCGAGGCGCTCCCTCGCTCACTCTTCTTTCGGCGCCTCGAAACGGGATCTCTGTAGTCAGTTGTTTCCGCAATGCGTCTTCATTGTTTCGGCAATATGAACAATCGCTCGCAGATGCCGACCAGGTGGTGAGGAGCCTCTAGACAGAGAGCCTCACACCCGCAGCCGGGTGCGCGAACTGCTTTGGGAGGCAATATGTCGGGTGATACCGCGTGGATTATGGCGTCGGCAGCATTGGTGTTGCTGATGGTTCCTGGTCTGGCACTGTTCTACGGCGGCATGGTCCGTTCGAAGAACGTGCTCAACATGTTGAACATGAACTTCTACTGCCTGGGCATCATCCCCATCATCTGGGCGGTCGTTGGCATGAGCATCGCCAACGGCGACGGTGACCGCCAGTGGCTGGGCTTCTTCGAGTTCGGCGAAGTCTGGATGCAACAGCCCGATGGGGCAGAGCCCCGCGACATGGCCACGTGGGCATTCTTGTTGACCTTCGCCGTCATCACGCCAGCGCTGATCTCTGGCGCGGTTGCGGACCGAATGAAATTCTCTGCCTGGATGATCTTTGTGCCGGTGTGGTCGATCCTGGTCTACTCACCCGTTGGCTTCTGGATCTACGGCGGCTGGGCCCACGCCCTTCCTGCGTACGACACCGCTGGCGGCACGGCCATCCACATCAATGCCGGAGCTGCGGCGCTGGCGATGACGATCGTGCTCGGCAAGCGGCGCAACTGGCCAAAGCAAGCGTGGCCTCCCCACAACCTGCCCTTCGTGCTGCTCGGAACGGGCTTGCTCTGGTTCGGCTGGTTCGGATTCAACTCGGGCGCCCAGACCTTCGCGCCCCAGGCCTTGGCCAACACGTTCCTGGCTGGTGCCGCCGGAATGATGGGTTGGATGATCGTCGAAGTCATGCGCAACGGCAAGGCGACCACCCTGGGTATGTGTTCCGGTGTTGTTGCGGGCCTGGTGGCCATCACCCCCGCAGCCACTTTCGTTGGCACCATGTCATCGATCATCTTCGGCTTGTCTGCCGGTGTGATCTGCTTCTTCGCCATTCAGCTGAAAGAGAAGCTGGGCTACGACGACTCGCTCGACGTGGTCGGCATTCACATGGTCGGCGGCATCATTGGTGGTCTTCTCATCGGTGTTCTGGCCAGTAACGACGCATTCGGTGGCGCCGAATCGTTCGAACTCGAAGCTGGGGGCACGCTGCTCTGGAACCAGTTCATCTCGATCGTGGTGGTGCTGGCCTATTCGTTCGTGATGACGTTCATCATCGCCAAGGTGCTCGATGCCACCATTGGATTGCGAGTCAGCGAAGAAGCCGAGCAACTCGGCCTCGACACCAGCGAGCACGCCGAGACGGCCTACCTAGAGGGCGGCTTTCAACGCACGTGAGCCGGGCTACCCCCAGGCGCGCTGTATGGCTCGGGGGAGTTCTTCGGCCCACTGGATCAGGTCGTGGCCTGCCACCCGTTCGGTGAAGTGGTAGGGCGCATCAACGAGCATGAGGTACCCGGCCCAGGCCTCGGTCGCCTGGTGAAAGGGTCCCTCGAGCGTGCCGGCGCACAGATGTAGGAACGGGTGGTCTTCGGTCCACTCATAGGCCATGTCGGGTGGCATGCCCGTGCTGTACACGAACGCATGACCGAATCGGTGCGGGAAGAGGCGGGCCACCATGGCGGCGTGACCACCGCCGTCGCTGCATCCCCACACGCCACGACGGGCCGGTTCGGTGGGCACGCCGAGTTCGGCTTCGGCCCAGGCGGGCAATTCGTCGATGAAGAACTGTTGGTGGGCTTCGTAGAGCTGATCGTCGAAGCCGGGTAGGTACTCTGCGGCGCGCCGATTTCCACGGATGGGGTCGAACGAAGCCGAGTGGGCTGCCACGATCACGACCGGCGGACAGGTGCCGGCTTCGACCGCGGCATCGAGGCGACGAGCGTACGGAGCGAGCATGTTGCCATCGGTCGCGTAGATGACCGGCGTGTCGTCGCCCGCTTCGTGTCCGGGCGGTCGATAGACCGTCACTGGTCGTGATTCGCCGAGCGCGTCGGACTCGACCGCGTGCTCGATGCTTGTGCCCAGCAGCGGATCGTTCGACGCCAGTTCGGGCGGCGCACTGCTGCCGCGGAATCGTCCATCGTGCGAACCGCGCTCGAAGTTCATCGACGGCATGCCGTCGGTGCGGTTGAAGGTGTAGGTGATCACTGCCTCGTCGAGACGCTCGACGCGCAGACTCAGCACCTGTAGATCGTCGCCCGCAGGCCACGACTCGATCGGGAAAACGGGCGCGACCGTCACCGGAGAGTCCGACTCGGTGACAAACGTGATCACGTCGCCATCTGCCCAAGCCGTCGTGCCCTCCGCAGCTATTCGGGCTCGTAGTTCAGCGGGCTCGGGGTCGGTCCACACCCGACAGAAACGCTGGCCATCGGGAAGCCATCCGGGCTGGGATGCTCGATCAACGGCCAGCTGGCGCGACAACGTAGTCATTCTTCGTTGCAGTTCGTCCAGCGACGGCACCCCCAGATCAGCCCGTTCGTCGTCGCTCACGCGTTTGTCGACGGGCGGCTGCACGATGTCACCTTGGTGCTCGAGCATGACGGTGCCATAGAGCTGCGGTCGTCCGGTGTAGAGCGCGATCTTGTCGCTGGCCTCGGCATGGATCAGCCCGGCCCCGTCGATGCCAGCCTCATGAGCTTTCAGAGAAAGTCGCGCGACTGCGGGCAGATCACTCGGGTCGCCCGAGCCGGCCAGCAGGCGAGCGGCATCGAACGCAACTTCGCCATCGGATTCTTCGAGATCAGCGTGCTCACGGAGTTCGTGCAACAGGTCGAACCGAGCGCCATCATCGGCGTTTGCAGCCACTATGACCAGTTCAGCAACACCGCGCTCACTCATACCGCTCACTGTATTGCAACGCTCCCTGCCTGAGTAGCCCGAATCACTCGCTGCACTTCCAATCCTGTCGACGGTGCAATGATCGGCGGTCCTCTCAAGTACTGCGAACTCACGTGCTCGCCGGACACGTTGCCTTTGGGTCAGACCCAGGAGGTTCGGTGTGAACAGCGTGTTTCGTTGGCGTTGCTCTTCGATGTCGGCGATTAGCCTGCAGGCATGTCAACTGGTGGATTCGCTGCGTCTCCAGAAATCAATCGCGAAGAACTCTTTGCCGACCGTTCGCTTGTTGGCACGGTTTTCTGCCGTGCCTACTCACGCCGGGTGGATGAGTGGCTACAGAAGCTGTTCAACGATCGGCTTGGCGGCCGTGCGGGGATCAGCCTGGTCGCAATCGGTGGTTATGGCCGCGGCGCGCTGAGTCCGCAGAGCGATCTCGACGTCATGCTGCTGCACAACGGGTGGAACGAAGCCGACCTCGAAGAAGCTGCGCAGGCGCTCTGGTTCCCGGTCTGGGACGAGAAGATTGCGCTCGGCCACTCGGTTCGCACCATTGGACAGAGCATCGAACTGGCATCAACCGACCTGGAGACGGCCACATCGCTGCTGAGCTTGCGTCATCTCGCAGGCGACGCCGAGTTGTCAGATGACCTGGCCGAGCAATCGATTCGCGCCTGGCGAAAGAACCGGCGCAAGTGGTTGCCCCAGATCGTCGAAGATGTCCGTAGTCGCGAACGAACAAACGGCGAGGTCGCGTACCTGCTCGAACCGGACCTGAAGGCATCGAGTGGTGGACTGCGCGATATCAATGCGGTGCAGTGGATCGAATCGTCGGGGATCGCCTTACTCGACCAGGAGAAGCGAGACTTGCGCGCCGCGAACGATGTGCTGCTCGCGGCACGAGTGGAGCTGCACCGCGGCACCTCGCGCAAGGGCGATGTGTTGCTGCTCGAAGAGCAGGACTCGGTCGCCGACGCGCTCGGCATCGGGGATGCCGACGTGATGATGAGCCAGATTGCGGCGTCGGCTCGGACGATCACCTGGATCGCCGACGACGTGGCCTTGCGGGTCAGGAACAGTCTGCGTCGACTAAAATTCAGGGCCGGGAAACCCCGCACGGTCGACGAGCACATCCAGCTCGTCGATGGCACCGTTACCGTTGCACCGCACAGCCCGGTTGCCACTGATGAGTCGCTGATCCTGCGGCTCGCAGTCGCCGCCGCGGAGAACGAAGCTCGTCTCGATCGAGACTCGTTGGATCAACTCGTCGAACATGGACCGACGATCACAACACCATGGTCACGAGAGCTTCGAGAGCTCTTTGTCCGTCTCCTGCTCACCGGTGATCGCGCCATCCATGTCGTCGAGGCGCTCGATCATGTCGGCTTGTTCGTGCGCTTGCTCCCCGAGTGGGAACCGAACCGGTCCAAGGTGCAGCGCAATCAATACCATCGCTTCACCGTTGACCGTCACCTACTCGAGGCGGCGTCGATCGCTTCGGGGCTCACCGACACCGTCGACCGGCCCGACCTACTGGTGGTCGGTGCTCTGCTGCACGACATCGGCAAGGGATATCCCGGCGATCACACCGACGTGGGTGTCGTTCTGATCGACACCATCGCTACCTATATGGGCTTCGAAGCCGACGACGTCGACACACTCAAACGGCTTTGTGAACACCACCTGCTGCTACCCGATGTGGCCACTCGGCGCGATATCGAGGACCCGGGCACGATCGCCGTGGTGGCAGAGCAGGTTCGTACAACATCGTTCTTGCATCTGCTCGCTGCGCTCACCGAGTCCGACTCGATTGCCACGGGCCCATCGGCGTGGACGCGTAACAAGGCGTACCTGACCACCGAGCTCGCTCGCTCGACCGCACGCTGGCTCGAGTCCGACGGTGATGACCACGTCGAATCGTCTTTCCCCAGCGAAGAGCACCTGGCGATCATGGCCCAGCACGACCACGTCTTGCTGGGCAGCGACCATGTCCTGCAGGTGGTCACCGCAGATCGCCCCGGTCTGTTCGCTCGGGTGGCGGGCGCCCTGGCGCTGGCCAACCTGAGCATTGTCGACGCGCAGATTTATGTCAGCGGCCCAAAGGCGCTCGAGGTACTGCGAGTGGTCGACGCCGACGACGAAGACAACCGCATCGACTGGGATCGTGCGATCGGCCTGGTCGAAGATGTCTTGGCTGACGACGACGATCTGACGCCGCGTTTCGAGGCCCGAGAACGGTCGATCCTTCGTCGCTCGGTGCAGGCGCCAGTGCCGATCGAGACGATCCGAGTCGACTTCGACAACGACGTGTCCGCAGACTGCACCGTCGTGGAAATGGCGGGTCCCGATCGACTCGGTTTGTTGTACGAAGTCAGCTCCACAATGGTCGCCGCCGGGCTCGACACGCAACAGGCCAGAGTCCAGACCGTGGGCGGCGATGTCGTCGACGCGTTCTACGTGCAAACACTCGATGGCAGCAAGCTCACCGATGTGGGCGCGCAAGAGGCTCTACGTGCTGCGCTGCTCGAAGTCCTGAACCCCCGCACCGACGACTGAACTCGTTGAGCGAGAAGCCCTGTCCGACGATTGCCGGCCCGGGCGCAACGGTGAAACACGGTATGAGGGGAAGTCACCATGGCGGTGGGGCGCCTGTCCTGGCATCCTCTACGGGTGGCCCGCACGCTGACATCAACCGACCGCAGCTTGTTCCAAGCCACGGTTGTCGTGCGCTGGCTCACCTGGACATGGGCCGCCATTGGGCTGGCCATAAGTACCGAACACCTCGTGCATGCCACGACCGCATCGACCCTCATGGGCGTGGCGCTGGTTCTCACCGCCGTGACCACGGTGTTCTGGCGGACCGAGCCCGCTCGGCTGTCGACCGTGGTGATGGTCGTCATCGAGCTCTGTATCGCAGCGCTTCTTCTCGTTGGCGACGGCTATGTGTACGCCGACTCACGCCCACAGTCGCTCCCGTGGGCGTGGCCGGCCGCGGGACTGGTCGCGGCCGGTGTAGTGCTTGGTCGCCGCTGGGCGGTGGTCGCCGCCGTGGGTCTTTCCATCGCCAGCTTCATCGGCGAGGGCTTGAACGATGGCGGCAACGGATTCGGCGAGTGGGGTGTCACGGCGTCGTCGAAAGCCGGTTTGTACATCATGACGGCGCTGGTCGCCGGGTACGTCGCCCAACGACTCCGCAAGGCCGAAGCCGAGATCTCCGAGGCGCGAGCCCGAGAAGAAATCGCGGTGCGCCTGCACGACGGCGTGTTGCAGACCCTGGCGGTGATCCAGCGGCGATCGAGCGACACCGAACTCGCTGCCCTGGCCCGTGACCAGGAACGAGACCTGCGTGACTATCTGGCGGGCACCACCAGCACCCAGCCAGGCCTGACTACGTCGCTGCGCGAGGTCGCAGCGCTGCACGAGCGACGTCATGGCACCCGGGTCGAAGTCGTCATCGCCGACGACGCCGAGGAACCTGGGCCGGTTGTGATGGAAGCACTGGCAGGTGCGGTGGGCGAGGCACTTGCCAACGCCGGCAAACATGCCCAGGCGGAGCGCGTCGTGGTCTATGCAGAGCCCGACTGGGAATCAGGATTGTTCGTGTCGATCAAGGATGATGGCATCGGGTTCGACCCAGAGACCGTGCACAAGCGGATTGGTCTGAAAGAATCGATTACCGGTCGCATCGAGGCGGTCGGGGGCCGGGTGGAGATTTCCAGTAGGCCCGGACGAGGCACGGAGGTACGGCTATGGGCTCCCTAGCAGCAGTGCGAGTGGTGATTGCCGACGATCATCAGATCTGGCGGGCGGGCGTGCGAGCCGACCTGGGCGACAACTTCGAGGTCGTCGGCGAAGCGGGCGACGGCACCGAGGCGGTGAAGGTCATTAAGGCCACCGAGCCCGACCTGGTGTTGTGCGACTTGAATATGCCCAACGGTGGTGGCATCAAGGTCGCCACCGAATGCGGCGAGATGACCCGGGTGGTCATGCTCACGGTGTCGCAGGCCGAACGAGATCTGCTCGAAGCAATTGCGGCCGGAGCGTGTGGCTATCTCCTCAAGTCCACGCCGTCCGACGAGTTGCGCAACCAACTCTGGAAAGCCGCGCAGGGCGAACCGGTGTTCTCGCCGTCGCTCGCCGCGCTGGTGCTCACCGAGTTCCGGCGCGTGAGCAAGGCCGAGGCTCCGGGCGAAGCGCTGAGCGGTCGAGAGCGCGAAGTGCTGCAACATGTCGCTCGCGGTCATACCTACAAGGAGATCGGCGAAGAGCTCTTCATCGCCGAGAAGACGGTCGAGAATCACGTCCGAAACATCTTGGCCAAGTTGCATCTCAACCGCAAGAACGAATTGATGCGCTACGCCATAGAACACGGCATCGAGTAGAGCCATGAGCGCTGCCCACTCTGCTGCATTCCCTGTGTGCATCCGACTGTCGAAAGGCCTGCGCGTCTACATCGTTGTGTTTGGAGCGACCTGGCTTTTAATGACTTTTGCCATGATGTTTCTGGGCAGTACGTCCGGTGGAATCTTCTTGGTCGTGCCACTGCTGATGATGGCGTATGGCGCTGTGGCGATGGGCCGAGCGTTGATGCTCAAGGTGGTAACCGACGGCGACTATCTCGTGGTGCGCAATATTGTGCGAACTTGGAGCTTCGACCGTTCTGAGATCGAAGGCTTCCGTGTCGGTGATTCCGGTATAGGCAGACAAAAGGCGGTCCATGTGCTTGTTCGAGGTGGCGAGATGAAGATGTTGCACGCAACCATCCAGCTGTCGCCGTTTGGACACGGTCGACAGTCGGAACTGGCTGAGCAGCTCCGCGCATGGCTTGCCCAGTGAGTTGTGGGTAGGTTGCCACAATTCGATCTGGCAGGGTGCGCAAGCAGGCCGGTGTCACATGTCAGCGGTCAGTCGCGCTGCTCGCAGGGCCGCAGAAGTTCGTACTCCTTGGCCTGGACTAGCGTGCTGAGAACGCCGCGAACGGTGATGAATGGTCGTTGAGGCGCGCCGCCTGCGCTTTGCGCATCGTGTCAGAGATTGTCGAGAAAGGTGCGGGCGGCGATGGCGTTTTCATGGCGCCATTGATCGACGACGTCGCCGGCCGAAGGTGCGACGAGCAGGTCGAACGTGGGGGCGAGTTCGCGGCGTTGCGCGGCAACCAAGGGCTGCACATCCTGGTTGCAGCGTTCGGTCAGACGCAGCTTGACCAGGAACTCGATGCGCAGGTCGCGAATGTGGTCGACGGGTTGCACGAACCAGCGCTTGAGTGCGGTCTTGCCCGACCGGGTGGTGCGCATGATCGTGCGGTCGGGACCGGCATCGCCGGGCTCGGTGGCGGATTCTTCGACCAAGCCGGCCTCTTGTAATCGGCTGAGCGCACGATAGATCAACGGGCGGTGCACCGTCAGAATACGACCCAGATCGCTCTCGGCCCGCAGTTCACGAGCGACGGCGAAGCCATGGGTGGGGGCCTCGCTGACCAAAGCGAGCACGACCCATTCGGTCAACGAGAGTTCGGGCGTCGCCACGAACCGAACCTAGCCGACGCAAGCAACTAGTAACAACGAGACTATGACGCTATTCTCATCGAGACTATTCAGAGGGGACTAGCCATGAGGAAGCGAGCCGCATCCTGCGCACTCGCGCTTGTTGCTCTTGTGCTGGCCTCTTGCGGTCGACACCCGCCCGACACCGTGTTGGTCATGGCTGCATCGTCTCTCACCGATGCGTTCAGCGAGATAGAAATTGCGTTCGAAGCAGCAAACCCCGGTCTTAATGTGGAACTCAACCTCGCCGGAAGTGCATCACTACGCGAACAGATCTTGCAAGGTGCTCCGGCTGACGTCTTTGCGTCGGCCAATAGCGCAACCATGCAGGTCGTGGTTGATGCTGGAGCTGCGCACAACCCTGTCTTGTTCGCCGGCAATACCTTGCAGATTGCCGTTCCGGTTGGCAACCCGGGCGGCGTCACGGGCATCGCAGACTTGGCCAACCCCGACTTGCTCATCGGGCTGTGTGGCGAGCAGGTTCCGTGTGGACAGTTTGCGCGTCAGGCTCTTGACCAAGCCGGGGTCGTGGCTTCGATCGACACCAATGAGGGCGACGTACGCTCGCTCGTCACGAAGCTCGAGGCCGGTGAGCTCGACGCCGGAATCGTGTACACCAGCGATGTGGTCTCCTCGACCGAGGTCGAGGGAATCGCACTACCCGCCGGAATCGATGTTGTGATCACCTACCCAATCGCGGATCTAACCAGTGCGAACGCGGAAGCGGCGGATGTCTTTGTGCAGTTTGTTGTCTCCGCCGAGGGCCAGGCAATCCTCGCCGCGGCTGGTTTCACCGCGCCATGAGCCAGCCATGACGAGTCGACGGATGCGACAGCGAGCACCGTGGCAACTGCTGGTACTCGGCGGGGTTGGTGCGGCCGTATTCGTGCTGCCGTTGATTGGCCTGTTGACCCGCACACCATGGTCAAGACTCGGCGAACTCGTTACCGGCGAGGTCGTGGTCGACGCCCTCAGGCTGTCGTTGACCACATCGCTTCTCGCCGCCGCGATCTCACTGGTCCTGGGTGTGCCGTTGGCCTGGTTGCTGGCGCGGGTCGACTTCCCCGGCCGCAGCGTTGTGCGAGCGATCGTGACCTTGCCCATGGTGTTGCCGCCGGTCGTTGGTGGGGCCGCGTTGCTGTTCGCACTTGGCCGGCGAGGCGTCATTGGCGAACCAATCAACGAAGCCACTGGCTTCCTTCTTCCGTTCTCAATATGGGGTGTCGTGATCGCCAATGTGTTCGTGGCGATGCCATTCCTGGTCGTCACGGTCGAGGGCGCATTGCGCAATCTCGACGGCCGCCACGAAGCCGCCGCCGCCACGCTAGGTGCCTCGCGACTCACCGTGTTCCGCCGAATCACCTTGCCCATGATCGGACCGTCGGTGCGAGCCGGCCTGGTACTGGCATGGGCCCGAGCACTAGGCGAGTTCGGTGCGACCGTGACCTTTGCCGGCAATCTGCAGGGGCGCACTCAAACCCTGCCGCTGGCGGTGTTCGTTGCGCTGGAGCAGGATCGAGATACGGCCGTCGCAATCAGTCTGGTGCTGGTCGCGGTTTCCCTGGCGGTGCTGCTGCTGTTGCGTGACCGCTGGTGGTCGACCGGCGGTGACACATGACAGGGCTCGACGCACACCTGGTGGTACAGCGGCCCGATGGTTTCGTGCTCGACGTCGAGTTCGCCATTGCGTCGGGCGAGACGGTGGCCTTGCTCGGCCCGAATGGTGCAGGCAAGTCGACAGCAGTCGAAGCGCTGGCGGGAATCACCTCGGTCGATCGTGGCCGCATCACGCTCGGCGGTCGTCAGCTCGATTCGCCGAGCACCAATGTGTTCGTGCCACCTGAGCAGCGACGCATCGGCGTGGTGTTTCAGGATTACCTGCTGTTCGAACATCTCTCGGTGCTCGAGAATGTGATGTTCGGCCCCGTCTCCCTGGGACAACGCAGGGCAGAGGCTCAGGCTCGAGCGCAGGCGTTACTCGAACGGCTGGAGATACAGGACTTGGCCGATCGCAAGCCACCGCAACTGTCCGGTGGCCAAGCCCAGCGGGTGGCGCTGGGCCGAGCGCTGGCGACGGAGCCGGACCTGTTGTTGCTCGATGAAGCACTGGCCGCACTCGACGTTGCGACGCGCGGCACCTTGCGTCGCGTGCTCGCTCACCACCTGGCGGACTTTGCGGGCCCTCGCCTGTTGATCACCCACGACCCGACCGACGCATTCTTGCTGGCGGACCGCATCGTCATCATCGAGAATGGCCAGCTGACCCAAGTCGGTTCACCCGAAGACATTCGGCGCCGACCCGCCACGCCGTATGTGGCAGCGCTGGCGGGCACCAACCTGCTCGCGGGCACGAACCATGGTGGACTGCTGACCCTGCAGCATCACGCCCAAGGTCTGCAAACCGCAGACACCAGCGTCGAGGGCTCGGTGCTGATCACGATTCACCCCACGGCGATCGCGCTGCATCGCGAGCAGCCGTCGGGTAGCCCGCGCAACACCTGGCAGACGACCGTTGCCACGGTTGAACCCCTGGGTGACACCACCCGCATCACACTGGCTGGTCCAATTCCTCTCGGCGTCGACATCACGCCAGGGGCGACGGCGGCACTGGACCTGCGCCAGGGTTCGGCCGTTTGGGCTTCGGTCAAAGCCACGGAGATTGCGGTGACTCCTGCGGCTCTGGGGGCTCGCACCGATCCCCCAGACGAGGTTGGGGGATAACCCCCGTTACCGCCACCCCCAAAGATCACCACGATGAGTAGGTGGAAACAAAACCGCTTCAGACACGCCCGATCGATGCCCGCCCGTCGACCGACCCGATTACGCGCGAGCCCAGGTGGCAGGAGCCACCGCCGACGGTTCCCGGCGAACCGGGTGGTGGAGGTCTGCACCCGACCGATCCAACCCGCTCCGGTGCCCTCTGGGTCGGCGGTGCAGGTGTCGCACTTCTGCTCGCGGCCGCCGCCGTACTCACTGCGGTGCGCTGGGACGACATCGGCCAGTCGGCCAAGCTCGGCGGGTTGGCGCTGATCACCGCGGCATTGCTCGCGGCGGGTCGACGCTTCACGAGCACCATCCCGATGACCTCGCAGGCGCTCTTTCACCTGGGTGCGTTGCTGATCCCGTTCGACATGGCGGCGGTGGCAATGCTGGCCGGCCGTACGTGGCAGGAAACGCTGCTGTTGACGTCGGTCACGACGGTGGTGGCGCTGTACGGCATAGAACGTGCCGTGCCATCGATCGTGTTGCGCACCGCCGCCGGCGTTGGCGTGGTGGGTCTCAGCGCGGGTGTCGCTGCCGTTACCGAGGTCGCCATGGCTCCTGTGTTGGCAGTGGCCGCAGCGATCGCCATTGCGGTGCGCAGACCAGCCGAAGCGGCTGTGTGGGCGCTCATGGCCGGCGTGTTGCCGGTCGCAGTCTTCGTGGAGTGGCCGTCGCGAATCGTTGGCGCAATGAACGACCTGGGATTCGATGGCATGGACCGGGTGCAACCGCTGGTAGCCGGCGTCTTGTCCACGTTCGTACTCATTGCGGCGACGCGGATGGTACCTCGAATGGAAATCGCGTGGTCGGCAATCGTGATCGCCATGGTGACCTTGCTGGTGAACATCGGAGTTTTCGCCGACGTCCAGGGCGGGTTGCTGACGCTGGCCGTGGTGATACTCAGCCTGGAACTGGCAGCCATCGCGACCGATCGCAATCCACTGTGGAAGCCGATCATGGCCCTCGTCGCCATCCAGGCCGAGCTGCTTGCCGGCGCCACCAGTGCCGTTCTGTTCGCGCTGGGTGTGTTGGCAACGATGACAACAACCCCCGAGACGCTGCCGGGCTACGGTGCCGCCGCCGCGCTGCTCGCTTTCGCGTGGGTCGTAGCCGATGCTCGTCGTGTCGATGACGACGTGGATTGGTTGACGGCACTCGTGATGGGATCGGACTGGTCACCCACGACGATCATGTTCCCGGCTGCAGTGCTGGCTGCTGTCACCCTGTTCGGCGTCCCTCTGGCCGGAGTCGCACTGGTGGCTTCGGCGCTGGCGTTCTGGATGGTCGCCACGTGGCGTTCCGGATCCACCTACGGAGCCCTGGGGCTGGTCGCACTCGGTGCGGTCGCCGGCTCGCGGGCCGGACCGTGGATCGAACTTCTCCTGGGCGGCGTCGGCGTCGCCGTGCTGAGCTACGCCGCTCGACAACGAGTCCGGGCACGAGATCATTTCGCCGCGTTGATCGCGGCCTGCGCGAGCGTGTCCGTCTGGCTGGTCTCGGCCGAATCGCTTCTGCAGGACTACTCGTTGGACTGGCCATTGCTCTTGGTGCTGATCAGTGCCTGGGCGACCAGTTGGGCGCTCGATGTTCGCACCGGTCAGCCTGCGCATGCAGCGCACTACATCGGCCGTGCAAGTGCCTGTGCGCTGCTCATTGCCTCGCTGTGGATCGATTCCGAAGTCAGCTTGGCGATGGCCGTTGCCGTGATGGCTCTGGCGGCTGTCGACTATATGCGCACCGTGCGCTCGGGTGATGTCGTTGGCGGTCCTGCGTCCACCGCGTATGCCGTGATTTTTGGCGCCGCGCTCGGTGTGGCCGGTGTCCCGGTCGCAGCACTGGTCGGCCTGTCGTTGGCCACGGCCGGGTCGACCCTGGCGGGGGCGGGCTTCGTGCTGGTCGGCATTGCGCTGGTCTCGCCACAGCGCGCAGAACTTGTGCTGGCATCAGCGGCAGTCACCGCATCGGCACTCGGGCTCGTGTTGTCGTTGGGGCAGGCCTCGACGTTCGCCACAGCGCTCGTCGCCGTGGGAGCTTCCGTCATGTTCGGGGCCGCCGGCTTGCGAGACCTGGCCATTGGTGTCACGGGGTACATCGTGTGTGGCCTTGGTGTGTCGCTGCAACTGGCGGTGTGGAACGTGATGTGGCTCGAGCCGTACTTGGCCCTGCCTGCCCTGGCTGCCCTGGCGGCTGGCTATCACTTCCAGCGATCCGGGATCAGCAGCTGGGCCACGTATACGCCGACCATTGTGCTGCTGGCCTATGTGAGCATCGCCGAACGGTGGGCAAGTGGCTCGGCGTGGCACGCCGTGATCGCAGGCGGTATCGGTGTCATGGCCGTGGTCGCCGGTGGCTACGGCAAACTCGTGGGTCCGCTGATCTCGGGCTCGGTCGTGTTGGCCGTCGTTGTCGGCTACGAGAGCCTCGGCCCCGCAGCGCTTGTGCCGACATGGGCATGGCTGGCGACCGGCGGCGCAGTGTTGCTGGCCGCAGGCGTGGCGATCGAGCGCAGCGACACCAGCCCGCTCGAGCGTGGCCAGCAGATTCGGTCGGTCGTTGCCACCCAGTATTCGTAGGGATTACGAGCCCGGTGGTTCCGCTTTCTACACTCTGCCTTGCCGTGATGCCAACGAAAGATGCTTGCTATGGCCGATGAACTGTTGACCGAAGTCCGTGACCGGGTGATGGTCATCACCCTCAACCGACCCGAGGCCATGAACTCGGTGAACATCGAACTGGCTCAGCAGATGGCCGCAGCCATGGAAGAGCTTGACGCCAACCCCGATCTGTCGGTCGGTGTGCTCACCGGCAACGGTCGAGGCTTCTCTGCTGGCATGGACCTGAAAGCCTTCGTCAGCGGCGGCATGCCCAATCTGCCAGAGCGTGGTTTCGCCGGCATCACCGAGAAGGCGGCCGACAAGCCGCTGATCGCTGCCGTCGAAGGCTTCGCCCTGGCTGGAGGCCTGGAGATTGCGCTGAGCTGTGACCTGTTGGTTGCTTCCAAGGGCGCCAAGCTCGGCATACCCGAGGTCGGCGTCGGCCTCTTCGCCGGCGCCGGTGCGCTGTCACGTCTGCCTCGCCGGGTGCCCTACGGACTGGCCATGCAGATGGCGCTGACCGGTGAACCAATCACGGCCGAGGTCGGTCACGACTTCGGGCTGGTCCAGGTGCTGACCGAAAAAGGTGAAGCACTCGACGGCGCCCTCGATCTGGCGGCACGGGTGGCAAAGAACGCACCGCGCGGCTTGGCTGCATCGAAGCGGTTGATTCGCGACCTCGGAGGCGTAGATGGCGAATTCTGGGGCGACCAGCAGCCGCTGATCGACAGCGTGTTCAGCAGCGCCGATGCCATCGAAGGCGCAACGGCATTCGCAGAAAAGCGCTCGCCGAACTGGACCGGCAAGTAGCGGCGCCAGGAAACGCTGTAGCTTCGAGGTTCCATGGCTGACGCTCCCCTGACCGAACTCGAACTGCTGCGCTGGGCAGAATCGCTGGCGGCGATTGCCCAGACCGGACTGGCATTCACCGAAAGCCTCTACGAGCAGGAACGCTTCGAAGAGATATTGCACGTTGCGGCCGAGATCAAAGCGCACTCGGCGTATGGATTCGACGAAGACGCCCAGGTCAACGAGTGGATGAAAGGCGTTGGCCAACGCACTGCCGGTTACGTCACCCCAAAGACGGCCATCGGCGCGGTGGTCAGCAACGACGACGGCGAGCTGCTGCTGGTTCAGCGATCTGACAGCGGCATCTGGCTCTACCCGACCGGCTGGGCCGACGTGGGCTACTCACCGGCCGAAGTGGCGGTCAAAGAAGTGAAAGAGGAGACCGGAATCGACTGCGAACCGGTTCGACTGTTGACGGTCATCGATGGCCTGCGCGCCGGGTTCACGCGCATCCCGCTGTACTCACTGGTGTTCTTCTGTAAAGCCACCGGCGGCGAGCTGAAACCTCATCCCCTGGAAACGCTCGACGTCGGGTTTTTCGGTCGCGATAATCTGCCCGAGCCGCTGGCTGGCCAGGGTGACTGGGTAGAGCAGGCTTTCGCCGCCATCGATGGCGCCGAGCATCCAACCCGCTTCGACCAACCACGCCCCGCTGCTGAATGGCCGCCGTTTCCGAGCCCCGACGCCACCTGAGCCATGGCAGATCGAGAGATCAATGCGATCACCTTGATCGTGGGTGACATGGCGGCGGCGGTGCAGTTCTACAACCGGCTCGGCTTCGAGACGGTCTACGGAGGTGCCGATACGCCCTTCACATCGTTGAAGATCGGTGCCAACTTCGTGAACCTGCAGCTCACCGGCGCCACGCCCGGGACTGGTTGGGGTCGCGTGATCTTCCACGTCGAGAGCCCCGACGACGTGTATGCCACGGCGCTTCACCACGGCTATGCAGCCGAGACAGAACCAGCCGACGCTGCGTGGGGCGAGCGTTACTTCCACATCCTGGACCCCGACGGACACGAACTCAGCTTCGCCCGCCGCCTGTGAACCATCACCCATTAGGTTTGGACGATGGAGACCAGGCGGATCTTCGTGAGCAGGTCGAGTACTACCGAGCAATCGCCGGCGAGTACGAGACGCACAAGATCGACGCAAACGGGGGCGAAGAGCTGCTGGCAGCGTTCCAGAACTTCGATATCGGCGGCGACGTTCTGGAACTCACCTGCGGTCTTGGGCAGTGGACATCACAACTCGCTGGGCGAGCAGACTCGGTTACTGCTGTTGACGCCTCACCCGAGATGATCGCTCGCGCCCGCGAGCGCGTCGGCGACGCCGAGGTGCAGTTCATCGAGAGCGACCTCTTCTCTTGGACGCCCGCTCGCCAGTACGACTCGGTATTTTTCGGGTTCTGGCTGTCCCATGTTCCCGACGAACGGTTTGAGGCCTTCTGGTCGATGGTCGACGACTGCCTCACGCCCGACGGTCACGTGTTCTTCGTCGACGACAACCACTGGTCACTCGAAGAACTGATCGAAGGACCTGACTCGTCGATCGTTGAGCGCCGCCTCAACAACGGCACCGCCTTTCGAGCAGTCAAGGTTCCCCATGAACCCGCACAGCTGCAACGCCAACTCGAGACACTCGGCTGGGAGATCGCCGTCTCGTCGGCTGGCCCCTTCTACTGGGGCGATGGTGGCCGGCGCGGGTAACCCTGGCCACTGGTCCTCGACGACATCGGGTTCGAGGATCAGCCGACCTCCTCGGTCATAGGTCAGATAGTTCCATGCCCAGTTGACCAACACGTTTGTCGAAATGGCGTTGAGCCGACGGCCAGCGCGCTGGGGTTCAGATCACGGCCGAGTTCGGCGAGGCCCGATAGCGCTCGGTCAGCCAGGTGAGTACCTTGCGCCCGTAGGTGTCGATCGCTAACGATGCTGCCAGTAATGGCCCGATGATCAGTCCGTCGGCCCACCAGTGGTGACCGGTGCCGGCGACGACCAGCAGCGTGATGATCACATGCGACAGCGCCAACCAACGCCACTTACTGGAGCTGGCTGCCACCACCCCAAACGACACGATCGCCGACCAAGCGACATGGATCGAGGGCATGGCCGCAAACTGCTGCGACACTCCCGTGCCGATCGGCCCATAGGGCGACAGGTCATAGACCGCAGGTAGATCGATGAACCCGAGCTCGGGCAGAAACCGGGGTGGTGCCACTCGGACGAAGCGAATGAACAGCGAGAACGCCGTCAGGATGGCGAGCGCATTGCGCCATCGTGAAAACGCGTGTCGCTGGCGGATGAACAGCCAGACCAGGAAGATCCACAGCACGGGAACATGCAGTCCGATGTAGTACAGACTTGCCAGGCGCCCCAGCCAGTCGTGGTCGATCAAAAAATGCTGCAACGTCAGTTCGCTCGGCAGGTAGAAGTGGTCTTGCCATTCTGCGATCGAGCGGCCACGGTCGAGTGCGCCTTCGGCCTGCACGAGCGGCAACTTGCGAGCCATGCGCCAGATCGAATACAGACCGGAGATGATGGCCATCTCGGTAGCTGCTTGGGTGAGCGACGTGACGAGCTCGGTGGGGCGGGCGCGCCGAAACACCACGATCAGCAATGTGAAGAAGATGGCAGCAATCGCTGATTGCTGCCACGTGGGCCATGGCATATCGGCTAGGCGTCTCCGGCAGCGATGAGCGCCAGCTGGTCAGCGTGCTGTTCGACGAACTCGGTTTCGAGCTCCGACTGGACTTGCAGGAACAGGTCTTCGTCGAGGCAGTCCTGCGAGTCGGCGGCGACACGTAACTCGAAGTCCACCAACTCGTCATGGGCAGCTTGCACCTCGGGTACCCACGAAAATCCCTGCAGCGCGCCGATGTCTTCGAGGAATGCGGCCCGGGCGTCGGTGTCCATCGATACGAACCCTTCTTGTTGGGCTTGACCGAGCGCCGTCAACACCTGAGGCGACGACAGGAACTGGTTGGCGAGTTCGTTCGAACTGGCGAAGAGTTCGTCGAAGATCTCGAATCGATCCTCGTATGAGTATCCACTGGCCGCCATGCAGGCCTGCCACTCGGCATTGGCCTCACGAATGCGAGGGTCGTTGTCGACGCGGTCGAAGAGGGCCTCCATCTCGGTGCCAAGCAGCGAGAACAGTCCGTCGTACACCGCACCCGGATTCTCGGCGGTGCTGTAACCCACGTCGCGGCATGAGCCTTCGAGCGCACCAAAGCCGCCGGCGTCGCCGAACAACTGGTCTTGGGCTTCTTCGGCGGAGAGTCCTTGGGTGGTCTGACCATTCAGCGCCATCTCGTAGGCGGCTTGTTCGCCCGAAGACCGCTGCACGCTCGGCGCAGGACCGAACCGTTCGTTCGCGAAGTCGATGACGCCTTGACCTTCGAAGTTCAACTCGAACAGGGTGGCGATACCGAAGCCGTACTGGGCAGTGAATCGTTCGGGCGAAAGGGTGGCCTGCAACTGCTCTTGGCGTTGCTGCTGGTCGAACCCGGGCGTGACCGGCGTGTAGTCGAAGCCCGCCTCGGCCATGCATTTACGCACCAGTTCTTCGGCGTTCTTGACGTAGGTATCGCGTCCGGCTGCGATCTCGTCTTGTGCCACCCCGAGCGCCTCGCCGATCGGCGACACATAGACGTCGTTTGTCGTCCCCTCGGTGCTCATCGCCTCGTCGGGTTCGTCTCTCAGATCGCTCGCGGTCTCGGGAGCCGGATCAGACGACGACTCGATCAGCTCGGTTTCGGTTTCACTCGACGCGACGGTCGAAGCGGGCTCGCTCGCCGTTGCGCACGCGCCGACCACGAGCGCGAGCGCAGAGCCCAACCACGCCAGCCGCCTGCACCCCAGTGCAACCCCTCGTCCCATCAGCCCAGAGTATCAATTGTCCTGCCGGCCTTTTCCCGGCGCCTTCTACCAGGCTGTCAATAACTACGTGGCAGGCCCAGGATCTTGCTGGAGATGAAGTTGAGGACCATCTCCTGGCTGACGGGGGCGATCTTCATCAGGCGTGCTTCTCGCCAGTAGCGCTCCACGTGGTATTCGCTGGCGTAGCCGAAGCCACCATGGGTCTGCATGGCGCGGTCGGCGGCGAAGAAGCCCGCCTCCGACGCCAGGTACTTGGCGGTGTTGGCGGCCTCGGCGCAGGGCAGGTCGTTGTCGTAGCGCCAGGACGCCTCGCGGATGATGAGCTCGGCCGCCTTGAGCTTCATGTGGGCTTCGGCCAAGGGAAACGCAATGCCCTGGTTCTGGCCGATCGGCCGGTTGAAGATGATGCGCTCCTTGGCGTATGCGCTAGCTCGGCGGATCGAAGCCCGACCGATGCCCAGCGCTTCGCTGGCAATGAGCACCCGCTCGGGATTGAGCCCATCCAGGATGTAGCGGAAGCCTTTACCCTCGTCGCCGATCAATCGGTTGGCGGGCACCCGCAGGTTGTCGTAGCGAACCTCGCACGACACCACCGCGTTGCGTCCGAGTTTGGGAATCGGTGTGATGTCGACCGCCGGATCCTGCAGGTCGACCAGGAAGAGCGAGATGCCGTCGGTGCGACTCTCGCACTCTTCGATCGGCGTGGTGCGCACGAGCAGCAGGCACATCTCGCAATACGGCGCCTTGGTCGTCCAGACTTTGGCGCCATTGATCACGTATTCGTCGCCGTCGCGCACGGCTCGGGTTTTGATCTGGGTGGTGTCGGTGCCGGCGTCGGGCTCGGTCACGCCAAACGCCACATGCAGCTCGCCGGATGCGACTCGAGGCAACACTTCGGCCGCCAACTCGGGCGAGCCGTATTTGCGGACCGGTTCCATGCCAAAGACCGACAGGTGGACGGCCGAGCAGCCATTCATGGCGGCGCCCGACGCGGCGATCTCCTCGAGCATGATCGAAGCTTCGGTGATGCCTTGTCCGCCTCCGCCGTACTCAGATGGGATGGCCATGCCGACCCAACCACCCTCGGCCAGCTTCTCGTAGAAGTCCCACGGAAACTCGTGATCGCGGTCCTTCTGCAGCCAGTACTCGTCGGGGAAGTCGGCACAGATTCGCTGGATCCCCTCGCGGATCGCCTGGTGGTCAGCGTTTGGTGAGAAGTCCATCGCCGTCCATCGTCGCTGATCAGTGCAGCGACAGGCAACTCGCTGTCAGTCTGGCAGCACGTCGGCCAGACTGTCGCCGTCGATCGTGATGGCAAGCCAATGTGGCTGGTCATCTGCGGCTCGGGTGGGGTCGGTTGTCGCCAGAACGAGCTGGCCGCTGGCAACGGCATCGTCAAGCACCGGACGGTGAGCGGGCAACGAGAACCCGAGGGCAAACGTGCAACGCACGGGGATCGATACCCGGATGCCGAGCAGCAATTGGTGGCCGCCGTCGACGGGCACGCAGATGGCTTCGGTCGAGATGTCGCCAATGCCTTCGATGGCATGGACCCGAGCCAGATCGGCAACCTCGGGATGATCGGCGGTGTCCACCACCACGGTCGGCAGCCGCTCGCCGTCGACCGAGACGGTGGTCCCGATGTCGAGGACCGGCAGGAGAGGAGCGTCACTCATGCCAGCACGCTAACGGTAGTCGAACCTGCGTAAGTGACCCGCCCGCTTACGCAGGTTGGAGCGTGACTCATGTGAGCGCGTTAACGGTAGTCGAACCTGCGTAAGTGACCCGCCCGCTTACGCAGGTTGGAGCGTGACTCATGTGAGCGCGTTAACGGTAGTCGAACCTGCGTAAGTGACCCGCCCGCTTACGCAGGTTGGGGCGTGACTCATGTGAGCGCGTTAACGGTAGTCGGACCTGCGTAAGTGACCCGCCCGTTTACGCAGGTTGGGGCGTGACTCATGTGAGCGCGTTAACGGTAGTCGGACCTGCGTAAGTGACCCGCCCGTTTACGCAGGTTGGAGCGTGACTCATGTGAGCGCGTTAACGGTAGTCGAACCTGCGTAAGTGACCCGCCCGTTTACGCAGGTTGGAGCGTGACTCATGTGAGCGCGTTAACGGTAGTCGGACCTGCGTAAGTGACCCGCCCGCTTACGCAGGTTGCGGCTGATGCATGAGTGGCGGTGCGGGCTGCTTGACTTGTGGGGTGCTCAGCGAACTCGATGCTCACCCCGAGGCCACCGATCCCGAACCCTTTGCGGGACCGGATCACCCGATTCGCCAGCTCACTCGGGCCGTGGCATTCGGCAAGGAGTGGAAGCCGGAACACGCCGAGCGCATGTCCAAGTTGTTCAACGAACTCGCGCCGGACTGGTCGACGGACCATGTCGATGCCACCAAAGCAGCACCGGTGCGCGACGCACTCGAACGTGGGGAAGTGCCCCTTGCAGGTAGCTGGCTCGAGGTCGGCTCGGGAACCGGTGCCGGAGCCCGGGTGCTCGACGGTCAGGTCGGGTCGCTCGTCTGCACCGATCTCTCGGGCGGCATGTTGAGCCATGCTCCGGACCTGGCACCGCGGGCGCAATCCGATGCCAGTGCATTGCCCTTCGACGCCGATTCCTTCGACGCCATGTTGCTGATCAACATGTTGTTGTTTCCCGCCGAGGTCGATCGTGTACTGCGCCCCGAAGGCACCCTGCTGTGGGTAAACACGCTGGGTGACCAAACACCGATCCACCTCCCGGCCGTCGATGTGCTCGAAGCGCTGCCCGGCGACTGGGTCGGAACGACTGCTCGTGCCGGAACCGGCTTCTGGCTCACTGCCCATCGTGCCTGAGCCTGACAATCATCGGGGCCACGACACGACCCCGGTCCGCACTCCCGCTGCCGCCTTGGATGGGCGCGATGGCGGCGCAGCTCGATGATGCGGGTGCGTAGCTGGCAAGGTGTGCTCGCCGCGTTAATGCTTTCGGCGGTTGCCTGCTCGTCGACGGTGGACGTGACTGCACAGCGAGAAGCAGCTCCGACCCCAACGGCGATCGCCGAGCCTGCGCGCGCCACACCCGCGCCGACCCCGACGGAACCGCCGCCGCCCGCCACCGCGGCGCCTACACCGACCGCTACTCCTGAACCCACGCCGACGCCGACGCCGATGCCGACCCCGATACCAACGCCGCAGCCGCCGGGGCCCTGCGATGCCGGCCCGCTTGCACTTGCGGATCCGAACCGCCCGATCTATGCGGCTGATCTTGCGATCGACCCGATCTCGCGCACGGTCACCGGTGACCTGTCCGTCGACTTCACGCCCGATATGGCTGTCAGCGAGATCTATCTGCGGCTCTGGCCGAACGGGCCCCGACCAGCAGCAGGCGGCGTTGCTATGACCATCTCCGACGTGTTCATTGCCAACGAGCGAACCGGCGAACCAGCAGGCGAATTCGAAGCCGACATGACCGACCCGACGACCGCCAGGTTCGCACTGGGTTTCGCGGTCGAGGCCGGCGAGACACTCTTGATCAGCCTTCGCTTCGAGCTGGTTGTGCCCATCGAGCTCAACTCTCGGCTGTCTGGTCGAGACGACTACATGCGTCTCGGCACCCTGCTGCCGATCTTGCCGTGGGAGCCTGGAATTGGATGGGCGCGGGATCCGGCGACCAGCCTGTTCGCCGAGGCGGTGTCTTCGCCGGTCGCCGACTACACCGTGAAGGTCGCAGTGCCCGAAGGCTACGACGTGCTCGCGTCGGGTGTTGTGGACGATGCCGGCGTATGGCGAGTTGCGGCCGCTCGCGATTTCTCGCTGAGTGTCGGCCGATTCCGAACCCTCGACGCGGTCGCCATGGCACCCGAGCCGGTGCAGGTGACGGTCGGCGTGCACGAGACCATCGACGACGATCCCCAGGTGTATCTCGACAAGATCGTCGACTCGCTCGAACAGTTCAGCAGCCGCTGGGGTCAATATCCGTGGCCGTCACTCACGTTTGCCGTCACCCCCAACCTGAGTGGTGGCATCGAGTTCCCCACCCACATCCAGCAGGGGCCGAACACCCAAGGCCGGGTGACCAGCCACGAAGTCGGCCACATGTTCTTCTACTCGCTGGTGGGCAACAACCAGGGCGCCGCCCCATGGCTCGACGAGGGCCTGACCAGCTACGCCGAGTTCACCTACGAAGGGACCCCCGCCAACGCGTTCCCCATCCCGGTTGCGGGCGTCGGGGAAGCCACCGAACCCATGACCTTCTGGGAGCAACGAGCCGACATCTACTACCGCTCGGTCTATGCCCAGACGGGGTTTGCGTTGCAGCTGTTGGGCCCGCAGGCCGATGTCGACTGTGCACTCGCTCGCTACGTC